>OLSC01000089.1_pt1 | contig 116652 bp, 89 predicted proteins | sample 1672881 | NCBI WGS metagenome assembly OLSC01 (sample SAMEA3136733, study PRJEB25190) | human gut metagenome | biome: human gut; feature: human-associated habitat; material: faeces | place: Austria | collected 2013 | reverse complement strand
ATACGGATCGCAGAGGATGTCTTGTTGATGTGCTGTCCACCGGCACCGCTGCTTCGGTAGGTATCAATACGGATATCATCATCATTGATCTCAACGTCCAGATCTTTCTTGATATCCGGCATAACATCACAGGATACAAAAGATGTCTGTCTCTTTCCTGCCGCATTAAACGGGGAAATACGTACAAGACGATGAACACCCTTCTCGGATTTCAGATAACCGTAGGCGTTCTCTCCGTTCACCTGGAAGGTTACAGATTTCACACCGGCCTCATCACCGTCAAGGTAATCCAGTACTTCCAGCGCAAAGCCTTTCTTCTCCGCCCATCTGCTGTACATACGATAAAGCATTCCGCACCAGTCGCAAGCTTCTGTACCGCCGGCTCCTGCGTTCAGCTTGATGATGGCATTCTCTCCGTCGTACTCTCCGGAAAGAAGTGTCTTCACACGGATGCTGTCAAAGCTTGCCTGGAACTCGTCCAGCATTTCCTGGATCTCAGGGATGATCTCCGGATCATTCTCCTCATATCCCATCTCGATCATGGTTTCCATATCTTCCATCTGTGTTTCCAGATTATGGTATGTCTCAATATCATCCTTGAGACTCTTTAACTGTTTCATCTTCATCTGAGATACTTCTGCGTTATCCCAGAAATCAGGCGCTTCCATCTCGCGCTCTAATTCTTCGACCTTCTGCTCTTTGTTAGCGAGGTCAAAGTGAATCCCTCACTTCCACTAATGGCTCTGTGTATGTTGCAAGAATACTCTTGAACTGATCTAACTCAACCACAGCTTCACCTTCTTTCTATATATTGATACAGGATTTCCTGCCTGTCTTATACAATACCATATGGGCATGGAAATTACAACGAAAACGTGGTCAGGGCGTAAATATCCCCTCTCCTGTGCTTCAGAAGCGGCAGCTGCTCCCGAACTTTTTTTACCTCGTCCAGATCCAGTTCCACTATCTCCACGTCCGGCTTTTCTTCCATTTCCATGAGGACTTTTCCCCAGGGGTCTGCGACAATGGAGTGGCCCCAGGAATGGTACACGGCGTTCAGGTCTCTGGCTGGTGCAGCTCCGATGGTGTATACCTGGTTATCCACGGCTCTCTGGCGGAACATCAGCTCCCAGTGGATGGGCCCTGTTGTCATGTTAAAAGCAGCCGGCACGATGATCACCTGGGCACCTTCGTCCACCATCAGCCTGGCAAGCTCCGGGAAGCGGAAATCGTAACAGATGCAAAGGCCCATCTTTCCAAATTCTGTATCAAAAACCGTCACCTGGTCTCCCGGTGTCAGGGTATCGGATTCTTTAAAATACTGGCCGCCTTTTACATCAATGTCAAAAAGATGCATCTTCCGGTGCTTACCGATCTGATGACCATTTCTGTCAAAGACATAGGAAGTGTTATAAATATTGCCGGCTTCATCTCTCTCCGGCATACTTCCTGCTACGAGATAAATTCCGTGTTCTGCCGCCAGTCGGGAACATTTTTCCCAGGTATCTCCCCTCTCTGGTTCCGCATATTCCGGGAAGTATTTGTTCTCGTAGGGGCAACAGAACATTTCGGGCAGGACTGCCAGATCGATCCCCTGAAGTTCCGGGCTGGCAAGAAGTTCTGCTGCCTGGATGATATTGCGAAATTTATCAGTATATACATGTGTCTGAAGAATTGCAGTTTTTATAATTGCCATATTATCATGTCCCTTCTCTTACAGCGAAAATTAAGTATCTGCTATATTGACGCAGGATGATTAATATTCGCTGTACTCTGTTCCTGTGTAACAGAAATTCCAGAAAAAATAGCCCCACCGCATCATCTGGGTGAGACTATTTCTATCTTCCTTCTCAGATCTTGGCAGCCTTACGTCCGCAGCACTGTTTATATTTCTTGCCGCTTCCGCATGGGCACGGATCATTCGGGTATACTTTATCTTCTTTTCGCTGAACCGGTTTCTTCGGGCCTGCGCTGTCATCTTTGTTTGTGCCGGTTACCTTAGCAACCTGCTCACGCTCGATCTTCTGCTCCACATGAACATGATACAGCATACGTACAGTGTCTTCCTGAATGGAGCTGATCATGCTGTTAAACATCTCGAATGCGTTCATCTTGTACTCAACAACCGGATCTCTCTGGCCGTATGCCATCAGACCGATACCCTGACGGAGCATTTCCATATCATCGATGTGATCCATCCATTTGCTGTCGATGCATTTCAGAAGGACAACTCGCTCAAGCTCACGAAGCTGTTCCGGTTCCGGGAACTCAGCCTCCTTCGCTTCGTAAAGCTTCACAGCCTCTTCCTTCACAATGTGCTTGATCTCATCTTTCTTATGGCCTTTTACCTTCTCTGCGGTCAGCGGGTGGATCGGGATGATCGGAGTGATCGCAGTGTTGAACTCATTAAGATCCCACTCAGAAGAATCCATGTCATCGGAAAAGCACATGTCTGTCATGCTGTCTACGATATCTGTGATCATCTTGTAGATGGCATCACGCATATTCTCACCGTCAAGTACCTGGCGGCGCTCCTCATAGATGATCTCTCTCTGCTCATTGTTAACCTGGTCATAGTCGAGAAGGTTTTTACGGATACCGAAGTTGTTGAACTCGATCTTCTCCTGGGCTTTCTCGATGGCATTGGAAAGCATCTTGTGCTCGATCTGCTCATTCTCCTCAACACCAAGGGATGTGAACACCTTCATCAGTCTCTCGGAACCAAACAGACGCATCAGGTCATCCTCAAGGGAAATGTAGAAACGGGATTCACCCGGATCTCCCTGTCGTCCGGAACGTCCACGGAGCTGGTTATCGATACGTCTTGACTCATGACGCTCGGTACCGATGATCTTCAGACCGCCGGCCTCTCTTGCCACATCGTCAAGCTTGATATCGGTACCACGGCCTGCCATGTTGGTCGCGATGGTAACGGCATCTGCCTGTCCTGCCTGAGCTACGATCTCAGCCTCAAGCTCATGGAACTTGGCATTCAATACATTGTGGGGGATTCCCTCTCTCTTCAGCATTCTGCTGAGAAGCTCGGAAGTCTCGATGGTGATCGTACCAACCAGTACCGGCTGATGTTTTGCGTGAGCTTCCTTAACTGCCTCTACAACGGCGTTGAATTTCTCTTTCTTTGTCATGTAAACAGCATCATCAAGGTCTTTACGCTGTACTACACGGTTGGTCGGGATCTCTACAACGTCCATGCCGTAAATATCACGGAACTCTTTTTCTTCGGTAAGGGCTGTACCTGTCATACCGCCTTTTTTATCATATTTGTTGAAAAAGTTCTGGAAGGTAATGGTTGCGAGAGTCTTGCTCTCTCTCTTAACCTTCACATGCTCTTTCGCCTCGATCGCCTGATGAAGACCATCGGAGTAACGACGGCCCGGCATGATACGTCCAGTAAACTCATCAACGATCAGGATCTCGTCATCTTTTACAACATAATCCTGATCCTTGTGCATCAGATTATGTGCACGAAGTGCAAGGATGATGTTGTGCTGGATCTCCAGGTTTTCCGGATCTGCCAGGTTTTCGATATTAAAGAATTTCTCAACCTTCTTGATACCCTGCTCGGTAAGGTTGACGATCTTATCTTTCTCATTTACAACGAAGTCACCGGTCTCGATAACCTCCTCACCCATGATGGCTGCCATCTTGGTCATCTCATGGCTGGCCTCACCACGCTCCAGCTGCTGTGCAAGGATATCGCACACCTCATAAAGCTTGGTGGACTTGCCGCTCTGTCCGGAAATGATCAGAGGTGTACGTGCCTCATCGATCAGGACAGAGTCGATCTCATCGATGATACAGTAGTGAAGGTCTCTCTGAACAAGCTGTTCTTTATAGATGACCATGTTGTCACGAAGATAATCAAATCCAAGTTCGTTGTTTGTTACGTATGTGATGTCACATCCGTATGCCGCACGACGCTCTTCCGGCTTCATGTCGTTAAGTACCACGCCTACAGTCAGGCCAAGGAACTCGTGAACCTTACCCATCCACTCAGCATCTCGTTTTGCCAGGTAGTCGTTGACGGTTACGATGTGGACACCTTTACCCTCAAGGGCATTCAGATATGCAGGAAGTGTGGAAACAAGAGTTTTACCTTCACCTGTTTTCATCTCGGCGATACGGCCCTGGTGAAGGATGATACCACCGATGATCTGTACACGGTAATGCTCCATTCCAAGTACACGCTTGGCTGCCTCACGTACGGTGGCAAATGCCTCCGGAAGAAGATCATCCAGTGTTGCACCTTCTGCAAGACGTTTCTTATATTCTCTTGTCTTGTCTCGTAACTGCTCATCCGTAAGCTGCTGCATCTGAGACTGATAGCTCTCGGTTTTTTCAACCAGCGGCATGATACGTTTTACCTCACGCTGGCTGCGGGTTCCAAATACTTTTGAAAAAACATTCATGTTTCTGCTCCAATCATTTTATTCGAATAAGACTGCTGTCTCTGATCTGTCCAATTTTGGATCATTCCAGTTCTCTGTTGATATCCGTTATACTGGATCACATATGGTATATATTCTACCACTTTCCTGTTATAAAAACAATGAACAATTATTTAACAAATCATGTCAGGAACAACAGAGTTATTGTTCACTCCGTTATCAGTAACACAATAGAAAATATCCCGCATAGGACCCAGTTTTCGAGGATCCCGCGGGATATTACAGATCTTATTTCCTTACTTTTGCATTTTTTACACTGCTCCAGGCACCGTAATATGTCTTTCCGCTCACTTTTTTGTATGCACGGATACGAACATAATAAGTGCTTCCCTTTTTCAAACCGGAAAGTGTTCGGGTCAGTGCACTGGTGGACACTGTTCTGGCCCCTCTCATGGACCTTGAGGCCGCATACTGGATCTGATAGCCGGAAGCGCCAACTGCTTTTTTCCAGCGGACAGTCAGCTTCCCGGAAGCCTTGCTGGACGGTTTGTACTGCACCGGAGCTGTCAGACGGACGATCCGGCTGCCGTTTTTGTTATAAGCACTTAAAGCAGAGCCCTTGTATGCGCGGACTGTATAAGTATACATGGTTCCTGATTTTACTGATCCGTCTGTGTAGACCAGCGTATTGCTTCCGCTTACGGTAGCGATATTGACCCACTTGCTGCTGTTTCCGGTCCTTCGATAGATCTTATAACCGGAAGCATTTGCAGCTTTTTTCCATTTGAAGACGATGCCGGCAGGGCTGTTGGAAGTGCCGGATAACCCGGGCGTGGTAAGCTTTACCGTTGTAAGGGCCGCGGACCGAAACTGGTATACGGCTGACTGTACTTCATCAGTCTTTTTCCATTCAGATTTCTGATAAACATACTTCTGGAAAAAGATATACATGTTATAAGTTGCGGCTTTGTTTATTCCTTTGGCAGATCCGATCCGCCATGTAGTATTCTTCCTGTTATCGGTTGGATTTGGTGAAGTACTCCAGTAAACTGGCACCCACTTCACATCTCCAGGCCCGGGATTTGAATTTGTAGTTCCCGCACCGGTCACGGTAAAATTATAATATTTATTCGGAGTAAATTTCAGCGGAGAATCCAACCCTCTTACAAAACTATCTTTGACATCTGGTATAGAAGGTATATAGGTCGGTGTCGGCGTCACATCATATTTCGGGCGGGTTCCCCTGTAATTCAACTTTAATTTTTTCAGGTTGCTGGTTCTTCCGTCTGAACCCAATACTTTAAGATACAGATCAAATTCTTTCTCTGTATCCAGATTCTTAAGATATATCACAAAGCTTCTGTTTGCAGTAACCGCCACACGAGAGTTTCCCGTATCGACCCTCGGAACATCAGATGTTCCGTCCTTTTTTCTCGCTACAGCTTTGTAGTAGCAGGCTCCGTTTGCATCAACTTTAAGTGTCACATTTACAGAACTGCGGCTTACCCATTTTTCTCCGGTCCATTTTACGTTTATTTTTGGCACCGGTGTTGGTGTCACTGTCAGTTCCGGATCCGCTGTCGGTGTCACTGTCGGTTCCGGACCCGCTGTCGGTGTCACTGCCAGCTCCGGAGCTGACGCTGACATAGCTTCTGCGTTTTCTTCTTCCATACCGTCTCCTGCTTCTTCAGGTATCAGTTCTGTCAATAATACTTCCGGATCATCCTCACTGGAGATCTCTTCTGAAACTCCTTCCTCAGCTCCGCCGAAAGTATCCTCGCTGTTCTCCACATTTTCCGCGTTTTCCACATCTTCCATGGTTGCATCGGAAGAGTTATCCACCATTTCCTCAGAAATATCCTCACTGTCTTCTGCAGGCTGCTCAGTCTCTCCCATAGACTCTGTAGTTTCCTCTGCGGAAAACATTTCCTGGCTGTCCGCAGCATTTTCTGTAATTTCTGCATCAACGCTGCCAAACTCTGCAGCCATACCGGTTGCCGGGAACACCGTCACACAAAGCGCAGCACTTAAAAAAAGTGCCAGAACTTTTTTCTTCATTTACCTTCCTCCTTTTCTCCGTGAGTTACATATTTGTTATGTCAAGGAGATATTCGCACTCCACACAGTATTATTTTTCAGAAAGTGGGGCTGACTGAAACTTGTACTGTACAGACTGTATCTTATCCGTAGACTGCCATTTGGAATCCTTGCAGGTATATTTGCGGAAGAAAACATACAGATTAAAAGTTCCCTCCTGGTCGATTCCTTCCTTGGAACCGATCTTCCAGGTGCTTCGGATCCGGTTGGAATTCGGATTCGCAGATGTGCTCCAGTAAACAGGCACCCACTTAATGTCTCCGTTTTCCGGATCCTCATTATCGGTACCTGCACCGATAACCTTAAAATCATAAAATGTATCCGGGTAGAATTCCAGAGGAGAATCCAGCCCCTCTACCGTACTGTCCTCTGCCTTTGGTTTGGATGCTTTATGTTTTTTCTCAGAATCTGTTTTTTTCGCCGGGCGGCTGTCCTGATCAAGCTCCATCCGCTTCAGATCACTTAATTTCCCATTCTCATCCTCAATCTGGATATACAGATCAACTGCCTGGTCTGTATCCAGGTCTGCAAGTGTGATCCCGAACTCTTCATCCTCACTGATCAAAACCTCATCATTCACGGTATTTCCGGTCTCGATCTGAGGCACCTGGGAATTTCCGTCTTCCCCTCGCTCTGCCCATTTATAATAGCAGACGCCGTTAACGGCTGACGTAAGCGTTATCTCTGCCTGGGAATAGCTGTCCCATTTAAACCCTGTCCATTGTATTTCTGACTTTTTGGAATCCTTTGTATTGTTTTCTCCGGAAATCAGTTCCAGATCCTCCACAGTCTGTTCTTTTATGGTGTCACCACTGTTAAATTCCGCTGCCATACAGGTAGCCGGTATCATGGTCATACCAAGAGCTACACTTAAGATCACCACAGGAAGCTTCTTTTTCATTTTTCCTTTCTCCTTTCGCATATGTCTTCATTATATAATTCTCCCCTATTGCTTGCAACAGAAAAGAAGCCTGATTTTGCTGTGACATAAAAGGCTCCGGAAACCTGCCGATTTCTCACACAGATTCCCGGAGCCTTCCATTCAATATTCAGTTGTGATAATAAAATCCCCTATCAGAACTCTGGTTCGATCAGTCCGTAAGTATTTCCTTTACGTTTATAAACTACGTTAACCTGCTCTGTCTCAGCATTAAAGAATACAAAGAAATTATGTCCGAGAAGCTCCATCTGTACGCATGCATCTTCCGGATACATTGGTTTGATCCCGAATTTCTTGGTACGGATGATCTTAACTTCCTCATCCTCTTCATAATCCTTATCAAGGTATGCCTTCTGGAAGTTTGTGGATTCCTGCTGCTTGTCAACGATCTTGTTCTTGTATTTACGAAGCTGACGCTCAATTACCTCTTCAACCAGATCGATGGATACATACATATCATTGCTTACCTGCTCGGAACGGATAATGTTACCTTTCACAGGGATCGTTACCTCGATCTTCTGGCGATCCTTCTCAACGCTTAAGGTTACTGAAATCTCAGTTTCAGGAGTGAAATACCTTTCAAGTTTACCAAGCTTGTCCTCAACAGCTGTTTTAAGTCCTTCGGTTACTGCTATATTCTTTCCACTAATAATAAATTTCATGACTTCCATCCCCTTTGCTGTTTTATGTTGCTATTATAACATATTAAATTGAATTTTAACATCACTTTTCAAAAATTTCATAAATTTTTTCCAAATTTATTCGATATATTCCTTCAAAATGTTTTTTTTGTCGTGAATGCGCAACTATTAGAGTATTTCATCTAATTAATTCATTACAAATGTATATCTGCACACCAGTGCCAGAAGATTGATGGGACAAAAGCATCTGCTTCACTATTTGTATATACTATTTCATTTTAGCCAGAGCTTCAAAGGGTATACTTCCGCCAAAAATATCCAAAGCACTGCCAACAGTCACATCCAGTCTGCCCTGACCTGCTTTTCGAAGCTCTTCAATATCTGCCATAGAACCCACACCGCCTGCATAGGTCACCGGATGGGCTGTATACTGTCCCAGAAGCTTTGCAAGCTCTGTTTCCACACCTCGGGCCTTTCCTTCCACATCCACTGCATGGACCAGAAATTCGTCGCAGAAGCTTCCAAGCCTTTCCATCAGCTCCGGTGTCACGATCTCTTCTGTAAATTTCTGCCATCGGTCTGTGACAATATAATATTTGCCATCTTTTTTGCGGCAGCTCAGATCAAGTACAAGATGTTCTTTCCCTGCAGCATCACGGATCTTCTCCAGATTTTCCCAGGAGATCACTCCGTTTTTAAACACATAGGAGGTTACGATCACGTGGCTGGCGCCAGCCTCCAGATATTCTGCCGCATTCTCCGGGCAGATGCCGCCTCCGATCTGAAGCCCTCCGGGATATTTTCCCAGAGCCTGAAGTGCCTGGGCTTTCGTTGCTTCATAGTTCGGGGAATCCTTTCCGTTCAGAAGGATCACATGACCGCCCTTTAATCCTGCCTTCTTATAAAGCTCTGCATAGAATGCCGCATCCTGCTCTGACACAAAATTTTCTGCCGCCTGATCCCCCTGATCCTTCAGGCTTCCTCCTACGATCTGTTTTACTTTTCCGTTATGTATATCAATGCATGGTCTGAATTTCATAATCCTGTCCTCCATTTTCTTTCCATGCACTGATAATAGCATCTGAAACAGTTTTATGCAATGCTGTGGTAAAATATCTGTTATCTTCCTTCTACCGCATTTCCCACTGCGTTTCCGATATCATCCACTGCATTACCTACGCCGTCGCCAAGGTCCTTTACACTGTCACCCAGCTCACCGGATACAGTTCCGTCATTTTCGTTTCTGTCAGCATCCGCAGCTCCGGGTGCTGCTGTCCCGTTATTTCCATTTCCTGCAGGCGTCACGGTAATATTTCCATCGGACATCTCATTGTTATCCGTGCCGGAATCCTTAATGCTCTCTCCATTGTCCTTCACACCGTCATTGTCTGCTTTTTCTTCCATAGTTTCATCTTCTGCGGCAGTATTTTCGTTTGTATCTTTTTCCTTATCCTTCGTGTTTTTATCTTTTTCATCCACTGTTTCATCCGCATTGTTTACCTCTGTGCCGCAGGCTGTAAATGTACACAGAGACAGGGTAAGCAAAGTACCAAAAAGAATCGCCTTCCATTTTTTCATATGATCTTCTCCTTTTTCTGAAAAATTCTGTATTCCTAATATGGCACTTTTTCCGCTATCCTATTCTGGGAAAAATTTCAAAAACCGCAATTTCATCCAAAAAAGACGGGGTCCGATCTTACACGAACCCCGTCTGTATTACCTGTAATTTTATTCTGTTGCGGCTCAATCTGTCAGGATCAGCCGATCACGTCACTCATATCATAACGTCCTGCCGGTTTGCCGGCAAGGAATTTGGCTGCTTCTACAGCACCTTTTCCAAAAATAGCCTTGGAATATGCAGTATGCTTGAACTCGATCACTTCGTCCTGACCTGCAAAAATTATCTCATGCTCACCTACGATAGTTCCGCCGCGAACTGCGGAGATACCGATCTCCTTATCATCGCGTTTTTCACGTTTCTGGCTGCGGTCATATACATAATGATACTGATTATCCATAGCTTCATTAATGCTGTCTGCCAGCGCAAGTGCAGTACCACTTGGTGCGTCTAATTTCAGGCGGTGATGCTTCTCTACGATCTCCATATCAAAGCCTGCAGCTGCAAGAACCTTAGCTGCGTCCTGAACCAGCTTCAGAAGTGTGTTGATACCAAGAGACATGTTTGCGGATTTCAGCACTGCTACCTTTCGGGATGTTTCTTCCACTTTTGCAAGCTGCTCCTGGCTTAAACCGGTACTGCACAGAACAACCGGGATCTGGCGTGCCGCGCTGTACTCAAGAAGCTTGTCTGTTGCCTTTGCGGAAGAAAAATCAATGATCGCATCTGCCTCTACCTGACATGCGTCAATATCGGTGAATACCGGATAGCTGTTTTTTCCCTGATCTGCAATATCAATACCTGCTACGATCTCAGCATCCGGATCTTTCTCCACAATGCCGCTGATGACCTGGCCCATATGTCCGTTGCAGCCGTGCATGATGATTTTTACCATAGTATATTCTCCTTTACCTTTCGCTTACAGTCAGATCATTTAGCAAGCTTAAGGCCGAATTTCTCGATCTCTTTTGCAAGAACTGCCTTTGTGTCCTCTTCCATCTCGCAGAGCGGCATACGAAGCGGCCCTACGTTCATTCCCATAAGGTTCATAGCTGTCTTAACAGGAATCGGGTTTACTTCGCTGAACAGCGCATTGATCAGCGGAAGAGCTTTCAGCTGATCCTCTGTTGCTCCCTTGGTGTCGCCGTCGAAATATTTCATGACCATGTCATGTGTAAACTTCGGTGCAACGTTGGAAAGTACGGAGATAACTCCAAGTCCGCCAAGAGAAAGAATCGGAAGTACCTGATCATCATTTCCGGAGTAAAGCTCAAGCTGTCCGTCTGCCAGAGACATCATCTTGGCGATCTGGGAAAGATCTCCTGTTGCTTCCTTGATTCCGACAATGTTCTTTACATTCTTTGCAAGGTAAGCTGCTGTAGCCGGCTGGATGTTGCAGCCTGTACGGCTCGGTACGTTGTACATGATGAGCGGAGTTTCCGGAACTGCATTGGCAATTGCTGTGTAATGAGCGATAAGACCCTTCTGTGTAGCCTTGTTATAGTAAGGTGTTACAATAAGAAGAGCGTCTGCGCCATAGGAAGCTGCTTCCTTGGACATCATGATCGCTGTCTCTGTACAATTGGAACCTGTTCCTGCAATAACAGGCACACGTTTGTTAACTTTATCAATTGTGAACTTAATTGTCTGAAGATGCTCTCCGTGTGTCAGAGTAGAAGATTCTCCTGTTGTTCCACAGATAACGATGGCGTCTGTGCTGTTCGCGATCTGATCCTCAAGGATCTCCTCAAGTTTCTCAAAATTCACTTTACCGTCTTCATGCATAGGTGTTACGATTGCAACGCCTGTTCCTTTAAAAATTGCCATTTGTCTTCCTCCTTCTTTCTTCTGTGAAATATTGCTTATTCCCGTTCCTGGTCAGTCAGCTCTGTTGTTATCGTGGTAATACTATCCACATAGGGCTTCAAAGCATCCGGAAGCCAGCGTCCGGTCATAATTATATGCATACTTTCATCCTTCTGCTTAAGCATATCGATGATCGTCTCAACTGGAGCGATTCCTTTATCCATAAGCCCGAGGATCTCATCCAGCAGCAGAAAATCACACTCTCTGGTAGCAATTACCTTCCGTGCGAAATTAAGGCCATTGAGAATATTAGTTCTCTCTTCTGCCTTTTCCTGCTCACTTAGGTCATTATAGCAGGTGTCCATTTTTTCGAAACGGAAAATCTTGAAATCAAAATTATCCAGTTCCTCAAGGAAATCCAGTTCTCTGCGTTCCCTGCCCTTGAGGAACTGTATGATGATCACACTTTTTCCCTGTGTAGCAAAGCGCAGCCCCTGGCCTACAGCCAGAGTTGTCTTTCCTTTCCCGTTCCCGCAATAAACCTCTGTTATTTCTCTTTCCATGATTTTTCCTCTTACTGTTAGTGAAACCGGTAATTCCCCATTTTTCTGATTTTTTTAATATTACCGCAGATTGGCTGGAAATGCAAGTGTTACCTTAATGTTCTCACCACTATTCCAAAATATATCCAATGTTACTCAACATATTCCAATTTACTCACCGAAACTTCATAGGCAATCCTTTTTTCTGTTTCGTTTTCACTAATCCGTTTCATGTACTCCCTGCTCTGGATCCTGCCCCAGATCAGTACATGCCCGCCTACTTCAAAAGCAGAAGCATATCTGGCATTTCTTCCCCAGCATATACATGGTATGTAATCGGATTTTCCATAAGGTCGATTGACTGCCATCAGAAGATCTGCGATCTCTCTTCCCAACGGTGTTTTTCTGTATACAGGCGGTTTACAGATATATCCGTCCAGAAAGATCTGATTGACCGGCACAGTTTCTTCTTCCTCCCCCACAAACTTCACTTCCCGGGCAAAGACTGAAAGCACAAGCCGGTTTCTCTTTTCTTCATGACGGTTATAGGATCGGAACTGTCCGTGGATCTCGATATATTCTCCCACATAATCCTGTGTGATATCGATCAGCCGCTCAGACACCATCACCGGGATCCTGTCCTCCGAATCGCTGAGACGTTTTACCAGGATATCCATCATGTAAAATCCTTCTCCAAAGACCTGATGGCTGAAAGTAAACCCCGTAGCGATCCGTCCCATAACGGATACCTGATTATTTTCAATAATTTTATCTGCCATAATAAGTAGCTCTCCTTCCTCTTCGTGTATTTCGTCTATATCAATCTATGTGTATTTGCGGTATAATATGCCTGAAAAATGAAAAACCAAAAATATTTTTTTATGTCTTGTAATCTCACAAAAATGTGATAGACTATAAATTTGGACATCATTTTTAACAAAAAAGATTACTTATATATGGAAAGAAAGGATTTGGATTATATGAAGACCAAGCGTGAAGATGTTCGTAACGTGGCCATTATCGCCCATGTCGATCACGGTAAAACAACACTTGTTGACGAGCTTTTGAAACAGAGCGGTGTTTTCCGTGAGAACCAGGAAGTCCAGGAACGTGTCATGGACTCCAACGATATTGAGCGTGAGCGCGGCATTACGATTCTCTCCAAAAACACCGCAGTTCATTATAAGGATGTAAAAATCAATATCATCGATACTCCAGGTCATGCGGACTTCGGCGGCGAGGTAGAGCGTGTGCTGAAGATGGTAGACGGCGTTATTCTTCTTGTGGACGCCTTCGAGGGTGCCATGCCTCAGACTAAATTTGTACTTCGTAAAGCTCTCGAACTGAACCTGCATGTTATTGTCTGCATCAATAAGATCGACCGTCCGGAAGCACGTCCGGAGGAGGTTGTCGACGAGGTGCTGGAGCTTCTCATGGATCTGGACGCATCTGACGAACAGCTGGACTGCCCGTTCCTGTATGCCTCCGCAAAGGCCGGCTACGCAGTTCGTAACCTCGATGATAAGCCTGAGAATATGGCTCCTCTTTTTGAGACTATCCTTGATGCGATCCCTGCTCCGGAGGGAGATCCGGACGGAGATACACAGGTTCTTATCAGCACCATCGACTACAATGAATATGTAGGCCGTATCGGTGTCGGTAAAGTTGAGCGCGGAACCATTTCCGTGAACCAGGAGCTGATGCTTCTGAACCATCATGACCCGGACAAACACGAGCGCGTAAAGATCAGCAAGCTCTACGAATTTGACGGCCTGAACAAGGTTGAAGTCAAGAGTGCTACCATCGGAGCCATCGTTGCGATCTCCGGTATTGCAGATATCCACATTGGAGATACACTCTGTGCAGGAGATAACCCGGAGTCCATTCCGTTCCAGAAGATTTCCGAGCCTACCATCTCCATGAACTTCCTTGTAAACGACAGCCCGCTTGCAGGACAGGAAGGTAAATTTATCACTTCCCGTCACCTTCGTGACCGCCTCTACCGTGAGCTGAATACAGACGTCAGCCTTCGTGTGGAAGACACAGATACAACTGAGTGCTTCAAGGTTTCCGGCCGTGGTGAGCTACACCTTTCCGTTCTTATTGAGAACATGCGCCGTGAAGGATATGAATTTGCAGTCAGCAAACCGGAGGTTCTCTATCATACAGACGAGCGCGGACGCAAACTGGAGCCGATCGAGATCGCATATGTTGATGTTCCGGAGGAATTTTCCGGTACCATCATCCAGAAACTCAGCGAGCGTAAAGGTGAACTTCAGGGTATGAGCACAGCAAGCGACGGAACTGTACGTCTTGAGTTCTCCATCCCTTCCCGTGGACTGATCGGATTCCGTAACGAATTCCTTACCTCCACCAAGGGTACCGGTATCCTGAACACCATGTTTGACGGATATGCACCATACAAGGGAGACTTCCCGTATCGTAAACAGGGTTCCCTCATCGCTTTCGAGGCAGGCGAGACTGTAACTTACGGTCTTTTCTCCGCTCAGGAGCGTGGTACTCTCTTCGTCGGACCTGGCGAGAAGGTTTACAGCGGTATGGTTATCGGACAGAATGGTAAGGCTGAGGATATCGAGCTGAATGTCTGCAAGACCAAGCACCTCACCAACACCCGTTCCTCTTCCGCTGACGATGCACTGAAGCTTGTTCCGCCAAAGATCTTAAGTCTTGAGCAGGCCATTGAGTTCATCGACCAGGATGAGCTTCTTGAGGTAACACCGACAAGCCTTCGTATCCGTAAACGTATTCTGGACTCCAGAGACAGAAAACGTGCCGCATTCCGCAAGAGCTGATCGAACCTGGCTATCATTTACTGTTGAGCAGAAACCTTTTACAGTAATTCGGCGCAAAGCCGCATAGTGAATGCGGATGCTTTTATCCGCCTGACTTATATTTATATAAACTGCCATATGGGAAGCATTTCCTGTATGGCAGTTTTTTTCTGCATTTCTGAAAAAAATCCCGATAATTTCTGCCTAATTATTCTGAAAATTTAAATAATTTCAAGTTTTTTGGTTTCTTATGTTATCACGCTTTACTTTGCCACAATATTTTTGTGATTTTTTTATCAAAATCGCTCCGTATTTTTGTGAATTATTTATCAAATTCTCTATTGACGTCTGAAATCAGTTAAATTATAATGTGTACATGATCGTTTGACAAAAGTTTAACGTTAATGTTTTAACTACATGTTGCGTTTTATCTTTTGCCCACCCTTCATATGTGTGCATGTTTTTTGTCAGTGCTGACAATTTTTTAACATGTTTTTTGTGCATAGTGCTGAATTTCAAAAAATTTTTTTAACATTTTTCCAATAATTCAGCGTTCTGCAAAGTAAAATTTACAGTATTTTCCCCTAATTTTCTGTTCGTCATTTTGCACATAGCGACAAAATTCAGAATTTGCGTTTTTTTCAGAATTTTGATACTATATCAGTATCGAAACTGAAAATTCAATCAGATTGAATCAACAACGAAACGCAGCGCGGGGACTTACAAAAACTCTGCAGCATCTGCCAGCGAAAAAAGGATAAGCCCGCAGGACCACAGACCATTATCATATGAAAACAGGAGGATTCCACATGGCAAAGAAAGAAACTATCCCTACCATCATCGACACTCCAGAAGCCCTGACCGCGAAAATGGCTGCAATGAAAGAGGCACAGAAGATCTTTGCTACCTACACACAGGAGCAGGTCGACAAGATCTTTAAGGCAGCTGCTACTGCTGCTGACAAGATGCGTATCCCACTTGCCAAAATGGCTGTTGAGGAAACAGGCATGGGCATCATGGAAGACAAGGTTATCAAGAACCATTACGCAGCAGAGTATGTTTACAATGCATATAAGAACACTCAGACATGTGGTGTTGTAGAAGAAGACAAGGCATACGGACTCAAGAAGATCCTGGAACCTGTAGGACTGATCGCTGCAGTTATCCCTACAACCAACCCGACCTCCACAGCAATCTATAAATCTCTTATTTCCCTGAAAACCCGTAATGCGATCATCATCAGCCCGCATCCGCGTGCTAAGAAATCCACTATTGAAGCTGCAAAAGTTGTTCTGGAAGCAGCTGTTGCCGCAGGTGCGCCGGAAGGAATCATCGGATGGATCGATATCCCAAGCCTTGACCTTACCAACATGGTAATGCAGAACGCAGATATCATCCTTGCCACCGGTGGTCCCGGAATGGTCAAAGCAGCTTACTCCTCCGGTAAACCGGCTGTTGGTGTAGGACCCGGAAATACACCTGCCATTATTGATGACAGCGCAGATATCCGTCTTGCAGTTAACTCCATCATCCACTCCAAGACCTTTGACAATGGTATGATCTGTGCTTCCGAGCAGTCCGTAACTGTTCTGGAGAGCATTTATAAAGAAGTGAAGGAAGAGTTCCTTTACAGAGGATGCTACTTCCTTAAAAAAGACGAGATCGAGAAGGTCAGAAAGACCATCCTTATCAACGGCGCACTGAATGCCAAGATCGTAGGACAGAAGGCTGCTACTATCGCTGAAATGGCAGGCGTTACTGTACCGGCTGAGACCAAGATCCTGATCGGTGAGGTTGAGTCCGTTGATATCAGCGAAGAATTCGCACACGAGAAGCTTTCCCCTGTACTTGCCATGTACAAGGCCAAGAATTTTGACGATGCTGTTGCAAAGGCTGCGCAGCTCGTTGCAGACGGCGGCTATGGTCATACCTCTTCCCTCTACATCAACGTAAATGAAACAGAGAAGATGGATAAATTCGAAGCAACTATGAAAACCTGCCGTATCCTTATCAATACACCTTCTTCCCAGGGTGGTATCGGTGACCTTTATAACTTCAAGCTTGCTCCATCCCTTACTCTTGGCTGCGGTTCCTGGGGCGGTAACTCCGTATCCGAGAACGTTGGTGTCAAACACCTTCTCAATACCAAGACTGTTGCTGAAAGGAGAGAGAATATGCTCTGGATGAGAACACCGGAAAAGGTTTACTTTAAGAAGGGCTGTATGCCGGTTGCTCTTGATGAGCTCGGTACTGTTATGGGCAAGAAACGCTGCTTCATCGTAACAGACTCCTTCCTCTACAAGAATGGCTACACCAAACCGATCGAAGATAAACTGGATCAGATGGGCATCGTTCATACATGCTTCTCTGATGTAGCTCCTGACCCGTCTCTCGCTTCCGCCAAAGCCGGTGCCAAGGCTATGACAGCCTTTGAGCCGGACTGCATCATCGCTCTTGGAGGCGGTTCCGCAATGGATGCCGGCAAGGTTATGTGGATGCTTTATGAGAATCCGGACGCTGACTTCTCCGATATGTCCATGGACTTCATGGATATCCGTAAGAGAGTTTATACCTTCCCGAAGATGGGTAAAAAAGCTTACTTCGTAGCGATCCCGACCTCTTCCGGTACAGGCTCCGAGGTTACTCCTTTCGCCATCATCACAGATCAGGATACCGGCGTTAAATGGCCACTGGCTGACTACGAGCTTCTCCCGGATATGGCAATCGTAGATACCAACAACATGATGAGCGCACCGAAGGGACTTACCCGTGCTTCCGGTATCGATGTTATGACACATGCCATTGAGGCTTATGTTTCCATGATGGCTTCCGATTACACCGATGGTCTTGCACTGAAAGCGATCAAGCTTGTATTTGAGTATCTGCCGCGTGCATATAAAGATGGCAATGACGTAGAGGCCAGAGATCATATGGCTAACGCTTCCTGCATGGCAGGTCTTGCATTCGCCAATGCATTCCTCGGCGTTAACCACTCTCTCGCTCACAAGCTCGGTGCTTTCCACCACCTGCCACACGGTATCGCAAACGCAGTTGTTCTTCTGGATGTTATGCGTTACAACAGTGCTGAGGTTCCGACTAAGATGGGTACCTTCCCACAGTATCAGTATCCGAAGACACTTGCACGCTACGCTGAGATTGGACGTTCTGTAGGTCTTACAGGCAAGAACGATGCAGAAGTATTCGAAAAACTTCTTGCTAAACTGGATGAGCTTATGAGAACTATCGAGATCCTGCCGACGATCCGTGATTACGGCGTAGATGAGAAGCATTTCCTGGAAACTCTGGATGAGATGTCCGAGCAGGCCTTCAATGACCAGTGTACCGGTGCCAACCCGAGATATCCGCTTGTATCCGAGCTGAAAGATATCTATCTGAAAGCTTACTACGGAGAAATGCCAAATAAAGAAAAGAAAAAAGCCAAATAAATGTGGAACATCCTTTTAATGAAACACAGTCGGGAGTCTATTCACTCCCGACTACGTTTCATTTGCTTATTCCCTCTTGCAAAAGATCCCCGATACAGGACTGCATGAACAGACTGTACCGGGGATCTTTTATTCAACTGCTTTGTGATGATCGTTTATTTATTTCAATCCATACTCTGCTGCAAGTTTTTTAAATTCAGGAAGAGAATTCACAATTGTCTCATAGGATACACAATATGCAAGTCTCACATAACCGGGGCATGCGAAGGAGCTTCCCGGTACCATAAGGATGTTATATTTCTTACCGGCTTCACAGAAGGCTTTTTCGTCTTCAACCGGAGATTTTACAAAGAGATAGAAGGCACCCTGTGGTTTGATGCACTCAAATCCGCATTCTTTCAGGCCATTATAAAGTGCCTGACGATTTTTATCATAAGCTGCAAGATCCGTCTTGGCGTCTACACATTTTGCAACTACCTTCTGGATCAGGGACGGTGCATTTACACAGCCAAGTGTACGGTTTGCAATGGTTGCTGCAGAGATCAGCTCTTCGCTTCCGTCTGCCTCATCAGGGATCACCAGATATCCGATACGTTCACCCGGAAGGGAAAGAGATTTGCTGTAGGAATAGCCCACAACAGTATTGTTATAATATTTTGTCAGGTATGGGACCTCCACGCCATCATAAGCCAGCTCACGGTATGGCTCATCGGAGATCAGGTAGATCACAGTTCCGAACTCTTTCTGTTTTGCTTCCAGGATTGCGGAAAGTTTCTTGATCGTTTCTTCTGAATATACAACTCCGGTAGGATTGTGCGGGGTATTTACGATAACTGCTCTTGTCTTCGGTGTGATCTTCTGTTCAAACTCAGCGAGATTTGGCTGGAAGGTTGTGGTATCCGGAGAGATTTCCACAAGGACACCATCATAATTGCGGACATATGCACCGTATTCCAGAAAATATGGTGCAAAAACGATCACCTCTTCTCCAGGGTTCAGGATTGTTTTCAGGATCACATTCAGCCCGCTTGCAGCACCGACGGTCATGATCAGATTCTTTGCGGAAAATTTCGTATCGAAACGTCTGTTGAGGGATTCTGCGATAGTCTGGCGTACATCCTCAAAGCCTGCGTTGCTCATATATCCGTGAAGAACTGTCGGATCCGTAGTGTTTACAAGCTCGATAATTGCTTCGCGGACGCTGTCCGGTGCCGGTACACTTGGATTTCCGAGACTGAAATCAAAAACCTTGTCTGCGCCGTATTTCGCACGGAGGCGGTTTCCTTCCTCAAACATCATACGGATGGCGGAATTATTTTTTACGTAGGGTTTCATTTTTTCTGATATCATTTTGTGCTCTCTCCTTTTATCCGATTTTACAGGGTTTCATATCCTTATTTCTACCATAGCCAGAATCTGTTGTACTGTCTACAATTTTACCCCGTCTTGCTTCAGCGTGTCAATACTTTGTCCAGGTAAAGTATTTCATATTTCCTATGGACAATGCTAGTGTACCTGTTTGTCTTCCGGTTTCGTTCGCACGATCCATACTGACAACATGCTTCCCACCAGCGCGATCACGAATCCGGTCAGAACATCTGTCGGATAATGGACACCAAGATACAGTCTGGAAAATGCCACCAGTGCTGCCAGGACTACTGCCGGGATTCCGAATTTCTTCGGAAGCATCCGGAGCATTACCAGAGCAACGGCAAAGGATGCTGTGGTGTGACCTGACGGAAAAGAGAAATCCTTCGGTTTGGTGATCATAGGGATGAGAGCTTCAATTTCCGCAAAAGGCCTTGGTCTTGCCACTATATTTTTGAGAAGCAGGTTGGTAACGATCGCCCCGAAGATCAGGGACAAGGCTGCCGCATAGCCTGTTTTTCTTGTCTTTGGAACAGCAAGAAGAACAACTGCACAGAGGATCCAGAACCATCCTCCGTTTCCCAGAAATGTAACAGATTTCATAAATGGTGTCAGCATATCCGTTCTTAAATATCGCTGGATCAGGAGAAGGATTTCTCCGTCCAGCTGTTGTATTGATTGTAAAATATTCATATACCTCTTACTGATCAGACGCTACCGCAACCTGCTTTGCCAGCTGTTCATAGCTATGCAGCTGCCCGGCAGTTTACCTGGTCAGATCAGCTTTCTCCTCTTTCTTTATTTTTCATTTCTTTATTTTTCAGCAGACAGAGCAGCTTTCTTTTATATTTCTGCATCTGCAGCTGTCTGATTTACTTATTATCTATTATACCGTATTTTTCTTGATTTTCTGATAACAAAAGCTAAATATTTTATAAATAAAACGCCCCTGCACTGCCGAAATTTCACACAGTACAGGGACATCTCCTTCCCGTTACTTAAAACTTTCTATATAAACTTTTCTTTTTCTTTCAGGATGGCTGCGCTTTACGCTCCGCGCTCTGCCTCCCGCTCCTTATAATGATGTGCCTCCTCCAGCATCATATCTTTCACCTTCATCAGTCGGATCTGAGTACTTCTCTCGTTCTCATCCAGCTTCATGGTGATGTATTTAATGTTTGCCCGGGCTTCCGGTATGATGACATGCTCCAGGGCATTTACACGACGCCTTGTTTTTTCGATCTCGGAAGCCATAAGCTGACAGGCCTTTTCCACTTCTGCCAGACGAAGCATATCCGGCAGGATGTCTGCCAGGGATTTTACCGCTCCGTCCAGATCACTGGATGTAAAAGCAAAGCCATAGGAATAGATATCGTTAGCATCCGGTGTTCTTGTTTTGTATTCAAAAACAGGAATATCCACACTCATGACATTCTTTTTTCCGGTTTCCAGATAAACTTCCTGCTTAGGAGCCATCAGTGCCGTATTCAGCGTCTCCTCCGACATTCCTGCTTTTGCAATGACAAAATTGGTGTTGGCGCTTCGGATACCAGCTTCTACTTTTTTTCGCAGCTCCATATTCTCCCGTACCAGATCCAGGAACTGTCTCATCAGCTCGTCCCGCTTATCCTTCAGAAGCTTATGGCCACGTACTGCAGTCACCAGCTTCTTTTTCTGCTTCGTAAGCTCCATACGGGTAGGATTCACCTGTGTTGATGCCACAAATCATCCCCCCTTTATACTTTTCCGTAATACTGATCAAGGAATTTATCATCGATACGTTTCAGCTCGCTTCTCGGAAGAATGGAAAGCAGCTTCCAGCCGATAGCCAGTGTTTCCTCAATATCACGGTTAGCCTGATAGCCCTGGGAAACATATTCCTTCTCGAAAGCATCCGCAAATTTTGCATAGATCAGGTCAATATCGGAGAGAGCTGCCTCACCAAGAATGGTCATCAGCTCTTTGGCCTCTTTACCACGGGCATATGCGGCAAACAGCTGGTTCATGGTGTTAGCATGGTCTGCTCTTGTCTTGCCTTCACCGATACCCTTATCCTTCAGTCGTGACAGAGACGGAAGAACATCGATGGGCGGTGTGATTCCCTTACGGTAAAGCTCACGGCTCAGGATGATCTGTCCCTCTGTGATGTAACCGGTAAGGTCCGGGATCGGATGGGTCTTATCATCCTCAGGCATAGTCAGGATCGGAACCATGGTGATACTTCCTGATTTTCCTTTCTGACGGCCTGCACGCTCATAAAGAGAAGCAAGATCTGTGTACATATATCCGGGATATCCACGACGTCCCGGAACCTCCTTACGAGCCGCGGAAACCTCACGGAGCGCATCCGCATAGTTTGTGATATCCGTAAGGATTACCAATACGTGCATGTCTTTTTCGAAAGCAAGATATTCAGCCGCTGTCAGTGCCATTCGCGGAGTAGCGATACGCTCAACAGCCGGGTCATTTGCCAGGTTCACAAACAGAACAGTACGATCTATAGCTCCGGTTTCCTTAAAGCTCTCTACAAAGAAGTTTGACTCCTCGAAAGTGATACCCATGGCTGCAAATACAACGGCAAACTGCTCATCTTTTCCGCGAACCTTCGCCTGTCTTGCGATCTGTGCCGCAAGCTGTGCATGGGGAAGACCGGATGCGGAGAAGATCGGAAGCTTCTGTCCACGTACCAGGGTGTTCAGTCCGTCAATCGCAGATACACCCGTCTGGATAAACTCCTCCGGATAGCTTCTGGCCGCCGGATTCATGGGAAGTCCATTGATATCTCTTCTTTCCTCCGGAAGGATCTCCGGGCCGTCATCAATGGGACGTCCCAGTCCGTCAAAAACACGCCCCAGCATATCGCCGGATACACCAAGCTCCATGCTCCGTCCCAGGAAACGTACCTTGCTGTTGGAAAGATTGATACCTGTGGAGCTCTCAAACAGCTGCACCAGTGCATTGCTTCCGTCGATCTCCAGAACACGGCATCTTCTTGTTTCGCCATCGGCAAGCTCGATCTCACCAAGCTCGTCAAATGCTACATCTTCAACGCCCCGTACCAGCATCAAAGGGCCGGCAACTTCCTGTATGGTCCTATATTCTTTTGGCATTTTACAGGCCCTCCTTTCCCAGAAGTTCTGCAGTCTCTGCTACCAGCTGGCGGGTTACCTTCTCATATTCTGCTGCCAGCTGATCTTCTTTTGTATATTTATAACGGCCGATCTGCTCACGTACCGGAAGCTTTACGATATCATTGATATCTGCGCCCTGTTTCAGCGCATCCAGACCCGCATCATAAAATGCAAGTACCAGACGCATCATATTGTGCTGTTTTTCCAGAGATGTGTAGGTATCGATCTCGTGGAAAGAGTTCTGGTGGAGGAAATCCTCTCGGATGGAACGGGCTGCTTCCATTTTCAGTCGGTCACCCGGAGAAAGCGCATCCATACCGACCATCTTTACGATTTCTTCCAGCTCTGCCTCTTCCTGAAGAAGGGTCATCATTCTCTGACGGAGCTTCATCCAGTCATTCGCTACATTTTCGTCAAACCATCCGCCAACGCTGTCCAGATACAGAGAATAGCTGGTCAGCCAGTTGATCGCCGGGAAATGACGTTTGTATGCAAGGTTTGCGTCCAGTCCCCAGAATACCTTTACGATTCGAAGTGTCGCCTGGGAAACCGGCTCGGAGATATCACCACCTGGAGGAGATACGGCGCCGATCGCTGTCAGAGCACCCTCTCTTCCGTCTTTTCCACTGCAGATCACATGTCCTGCACGCTCATAGAACTGTGCAAGACGGGAACCAAGATATGCAGGATAACCTTCCTCACCTGGCATCTCCTCCAGTCGTCCGGACATCTCACGGAGAGCCTCAGCCCATCTGGAAGTGGAATCTGCCATCAATGCTACGGAATATCCCATATCACGGAAATACTCCGCAATTGTAATACCTGTATAGATCGACGCCTCACGAGCTGCAACCGGCATATCTGAGGTATTGGCGATCAGAACCGTACGCTCCATCAGAGACTGTCCTGTTTTTGGATCCTTCAGCTCCGGGAACTCGTTCAGAACGTCTGTCATCTCATTTCCACGCTCACCGCAGCCGATATAGACCACGATATCTGCCTCAGCCCATTTTGCAAGCTGATGCTGGATAACCGTCTTACCGCTTCCGAACGGGCCGGGAACTGCTGCCACACCACCCTTGGCAATAGGGAACATGGTATCAATAACACGCTGTCCTGTTACCAGAGGCTTGGCTGGCGGAAGTTTCTTCTTATATGGACGGCCACGTCGTACCGGCCAGTGCTGCATCAGGGTCAGCTCTTTATCGCCGTCTGCTGTGGAAAGAACTGCAACGGTCTCATCCACGGTAAACTCGCCGGATTTAATTTCCTTCAGAGTACCTTTCATATTGGGAGGTACCATGATCTTCTGTGTAACAACGATAGTCTCCTGAACGGTTCCAAGAACATCGCCGCCCTCCAGCTGATCTCCCACCTTCGCAACCGGAATGAAATTCCATTTTTTGTCCCGCTTCAGGGCAGGAACCTCAACGCCTCGTTTCAGGTTGTTGCTGCCTGCTACCTTCATGATGTCATCCAGCGGACGCTGTATTCCATCGTAAATGCTTGTAATAAGGCCAGGACCAAGCTCCACGGAAAGGGGCACCTCCATGGACTCTACCGGTTCTCCCGGACGAAGTCCTGAAGTCTCCTCATATACCTGTATGGAAGCCTCATCTTCATGCATCTCAATGATCTCACCGATCAGACGCTGGCTGCTTACACGAACCACGTCATACATATTTGCATCCCGCATACCCTTGGCAATTACCAGCGGTCCTGCCACCTTCTTAATGGTTCCTCTGCTCATCTGAACCAATCACCTGCTTTCTTGTCACTCATTACTGAAAAGAATATCGGAGCCAACTGCCGTCTCCACGGATTTCTTTACATTTTCGATACCTGCACCTGTATTTCCGGAAATTCCGGGAATCTGAATGATCGCAGGCATCAGCTCCTCACTGTATTTACTGATCTCTGCGGAAAGCTGGACCGCCAGCTGTTCCGTAATATAAATAACCGCATATTCACCGGCCGCCAGACGGTTAAGCTTCTCTTTACCTTCTGCAGGATCCTCCACCGGAAAAGTATCAAGGCCAAGAGCCGCAAACCCGTAAATGCTGTTATAATCACCTAAAACTGCGATCTTATACATACATTTCCCTTGCCCTTTCCCGGATAAACTCTTCCGGAAGGCCGCTGCGCTTTCCGGTGAGAATGATCCGCACCGTCTTGATCTCATTTTCACGGGCAAGCACATAGGCTACCAGCGGTCCCAGTGAAAATGAATTGTACAGCTGAGGGCGGATGGTCTCCATGATCTGGTTATCACACCATCTCTCAAAAGCGGAAGCTGATTCCGCCAGCGCCAGAGCTCCGTCCCCATATTTCGTTTCTGCCAGATAACCCATGATCTGATCCATTCCGCTTACTGCCGCGTGGATCAGTCTCTCCTTATCCAGTGTGTCACATTCTGCCATGGCTTTTTTCATAAAGTCCGAACTTTTTCCTGTTTTGCAGGCACGGACTGCGATCCGGATATCTGCTACCGCTACCGTGGATTCCGCATACTGCCGGACGATCTCTTCTTTTGACCGTTCTCCGGCTTTTTTTATGGCATCCAATGCTGCCCTGTCTACGATAATATCCGCAAGCTGTCCGTCTCTTGTGTGCAAAAAGGTCTCATAGGCTTCTCTTGCCGCTTCCCGCATATCCTCAGGAAAACGATCATATTCCTTATCCTTCAGGAATTTCACCATATCCTCTCCGTCAATGGAACAGTCGCTGAAAAAAATATTCGGCGCTGCCCCTTGCAGGATGCTTGCCTTCACAGCCGCTTTCAGGTTATGGAAAAGATCCTGATAAGAAAGAACAGAAAAAACAGATCGGTCCGCTACCAGCGAATCCATGATCTCCCAGATCTTTTCTCTCTCCCGGGAAAGAATGGCGTCCGCACCGGCTGCAGGATCACCGTTTCCCCAGCCCTTCTCTGTAAGGATCTGAAGGCACTGCTGCTCATCCTGACATGCCAGAAGCTGCTCGATCGCCGCCTGATTCAGAAGTCCGGTCTCCAGAACACGTATCCGCGCCACCGCATAGGCATAATCTTCACCAAACATCATTCACGCCCTCCTTTTTGCGATGGTGTTTTACGCAAACAAAATCTTTCTTACCTGATCCAGAAGCTCATCCCGCTTCTCTGCGAACATGGCATCAATGGAACAGTTTTCCTCAATGCCGCCGTATATCAGGATAAAACCTCCGTCTATGTTTCGGGTTTCACCGGAAATTTCCAGCACACCACCCTTTTTCTGTGCCAGGCTCTTTATTTCCTCACGGAAACCTGCCGGCATACGTTCCAGATCCTTTTTTGAAAAACAGATCTCTCCTTCTCTTGGAAGAAGATATTTCTCAGCCATATTCTTAAGGATCCCAAAATATTTTTCTTCATCCAGATTCTTCACACGGTCACAGGCATCTGCGATCACATTTCCGATCAGTTCCTGCTTGGCTGCAAGAACTGCGGTACGCTTCTTCATATCTGCAGCGGAAGCTGTCCGCTCTTCATAGCTTTTCACCTTTGCCCTGGACTGTTCTTCTCTCTGCTGCCGGATCTTATCTGCCTTTTCTCCGGCTTCCCTGAGGATCTCTGCGGCTTTTTTCTCCGCATCACTGATCGTAACGGCTGCAGAAGCATCGGCCTCTTCAAGAATCTGGCTTACCATCTTCTCTAATCCTGTCATGCTCTGCCCCTCCTGATGAATCAAACCTGAATTCCGCTGACTGCAAGAATGGAGATCAGAAGAGCCAGAATCGCATATGTCTCAACCATTGCAGGGAAAAGCATGGCTTTACCGAACTGCTCCGGCTTCTTGGCTACGATACCGATAGAAGCTACGGAAGTTTTTCCCTGATGGATCGCGGAAAGAAGACCTGCGATAGCGATCGGAAGACAAGCCACAAAGATCATAAGACCGGTTTCCAGGGAAATATCAGCAACACCTCCGCCCAGGATACCAACCTTGGAAAGTGCAAGGAATGCTACCAGCAGTCCGTAAATACCCTGAGTACCAGGAAGAAGCTGCAGAAGAAGAACCTTGGCAAATTTGTCCGGGTCTTCTGTTACAACACCTGCTGCTGCACGGCCGGCTGTACCAACACCGATGGCGGAACCTATACCTGCAAGAGCTACGGAAATTGCTGCTCCCAATAATGCCCAAACGATACCACTCATAATATTAATCCTCCTTAATATCTACATATTTTGTATTTTCGCGGAAGGGGTGGAACTCTTTTCCTCCGCCCTCAAAGAATTTGCCGAAAAACTCTACATACTGTAATCGGCAGGTGTGCACGTATGCACCCAGAAGATTGATCAGAAGGTTAAAGATATGACCAATCACAAATACAAGGATAAATACGATCCATCCCAGAATACTGTCTCCCAGCATACTTCCCATCTGGTTCATAACCGATGCGATAACTCCGGTGGCAAGTCCCAGGGCCAGAAGTCTGGAATAGGAAAGGATATCACTGACCCATCCCGTGATATTGTAAAGATCATAGGCTCCAAGCGCCAGCCTCAGGAATGGATTCTTCTTATCTCTTCCTGACATGAAGAGAATTCCCACCGCACCGATGATCGCCATCCATTTTCCGACCTGTATCACTGCCGGTGAAAGGTTCAGATCCATCTGAGAAATAGAACGGAACATGCTGCTTGGGATAAAGATCAGGATCAGTCCCATAAGAAGCAGGAACCAGAGTACTACGTCACAGAAAAAGTCGAGATATTTTCTGTCACGTAACAGCATGTAGCCCTTAAGACCCATTCCCAGAAACATATGGATCAGGCCAAACAGCATGGAGAACACCAGAAGTCTCATTGGCTCATTTAACGGTGCAAACCATACCGGCTTCACCGTGACCGGCCTGTGCAGATATACCCTCGAAAATACATCGATAAAATCTCCGAAATATCCGCCAAACATCACGCCCCAGAACAAAGTGGACAATCCACAGTACATAAAAAGCCGGATGGATTTCTGCATTCCGCTCTCCATCCTGGGGAACTTCAGAAGTACTCCCAGACAAACTGCAAAGACGATCAGTCCATATGCTGCGTCTGACAACATCAGTCCGAAAAGAAATACATAGCAGGCTGTCATGATCGTGGAAGGATCGATCTCTCCCTTTCCGGGAAGACCAAACGCTGCCAGAACTCCCTCTCCTGCTGCTCCGAATTTACCGTTCTGAAGGGCAACCGGAACATTTTCTCCCTCAGCATCTTCTGCTTCAAAAACAATATCGTACTTCTCCGTAAGCCGTTTTTCCATTGCAGGAACCTGTTTCTTCGGAAGATATCCTGTCACAAAAAAAGTGCTCTCCGACTGGCGGAGCTGTCCTAATACCTCATATTTCTGTGCACGGATCCGGAAATAATCGGACAAAAGCTGAAGAGAGCTCTTCCTGTCGTGAAGAGCGCGTATCTGTTCCCGGATCTGTTCGGACTCTTCCTGAATGCATACCACTTCATTCTTAAGGTTCTCCAGCTCCTGTGCCGGAATCTCTGATACCAGCTGTGCCGGTCTTGCAAATCCCTGCATCCGAAGCGCTTCTTCCAGTTCCTGTGCCTGTGCTTTCAGGCAGACAACCACCAGGCTCAGCTTACCGGCGTCATTTGAGATTTCCCGAATGTCAAAGGCTTCAAGCTGTGGTGCATCCGCTGCCAGCTGACTGTATACCTGATCCAGAGTTATATTTCCGTCAATACTTCCCACAAGTACCGCTGCTTTCGCTGTACCGCTGAAGTTCATCGGAATATCCAGCTTCAGCCATGGAGCAAGAGCTGCTTCCTGCTGTTCCAGCTTAACTGCCGCCGCACTGTTCTCTGTAAGCTTCTTCCGGTATCCCTGGATTTCTCTGGCTGTTCTCAGGATCTCTTCCTGATCCCGGATAGCTTCTTCCTCCTGCTTCCTTCCGATCAGCGGTTTCCCTGCCAGGGATGCCAGCATGGATTGCTTTTCCTTCGAAAATTCATCCAGTATTTCGATTGCCTGATCACAAAGGGATGCGTTCTTCTCAAAGATCAGCCGGGCATTCATAGTATCCATCGTCTTAAGCTCCGGATCCAATTCCGCTGCATCGATCTCCAATACTCCAAGTGACTGCAGTTCTTCCAATATGGCCTTACGGTTCTTTTTCATTGCGCAGATACTGATTCGCTGCATCTGCAATACTGCCATTTTCGCACTCCCCCTCTCAGAACAAACTGTCCATTACTGTCTGGATCGCCTGCTCGTGCTTCGACTCCGCTTTCTTTTTCAAAGCTGCAAGCTCCTCCTCTACTTGTCCAACGACAGTGTTCTCTGTACTATGTGCACGTTCCTCGGCTGCTTTCATATCAGATGCCGCCTGTTCGCCGGCGGCTGTTTCCGCCTTTCTGATAATATTCTCTGCCTCTTTATCAGCTTCGCTGATGATACTCTGTGCACGGACGGATGCATCCTTTATCTTCTGCTGCGCTTTTGCCTCCGCCTCTTTCACTGCCTTGATCGTTTCCTGGATCATCTGATCACCGCCTCTCTGCATATCCAAATTGTACCACAATCACTTTTTTAAAACAATGTTTTTTATGCAATTTAACGAGAAATATATTTGTTTTGTGTCAAAAAATCGTCAAATTCGTTATATCTTTGCCATTTTTTCGCACACTTTTTATTTGTTTATTCTATTCATATTTTTTATTTTTATTCAAAAAAGCCATCAGCCCGATGAAAATGTTTTTTACATCTTCATCGGGCTGATGGCTTTCAATTATGAACAGACAGTGAATGCGGACTAACCTATTCACCCGACCTACAGTGGCTATCTGTTCTATTTATTACTTGTACAGGTAATTTGCAATGTCTTCGCTTTTGATATTCTCAGCATCGATCCATACCGGATCAAGTAAAACCTTCTTATCAATCTTTGTTTCCTTCTTCGGTGCAGTAGACTGAATAGCCGCCCACATGGTCTGATATCCCATCGCATAAGGATTCTGTGAAAGCACTCCCAGTTCTTCCCCTTTCTGGATCGCTTCCTGCTGTTTGCTGGTTGCATCTACGCCTACCATAGCAACTTTATTTTCTCCTGTGTCCTTATTTACCTCCAGAAGCATTTCAGAAACCTCGGCATTGGTGCAGAAAACGCCATCCAATGCCGGATATTTATCCAGAACTTCCTTCATGGCTTCCTTCATATCATCAACCTGGTCAGAATATACGGTTTCCACCACTTTAATATCCGTATAATTTGCAATATTATCCAGAAATCCTTTTACACGCTCCTGCGCGCTCTGTGTTTTCTCCTGTGCGGAAAAAACAGCCACATTTCCCATTTTTCCAATGGCGCTGCCAAGCTTATATGCTGCATATTTACCGATCTGTGTATTGTCTGTTCCACGGAAAGCTCTGACCAGCTTCGTATCACTGACATTGGAATCAAATGCGACCACCGGAATTCCGTTCTCTTTCGCTGCTTCCAGCTGTGCCTGACAGGAATCCATATCTCCGGCAGAAAGACACACTACAGATGGATTCTCAGCGATCACTGCATCAAGAGTATTGATCTGACTTTCTACGTCCTCTTCATCATCCGGACCCTCAAAGGTCATCGTGATCTGCTTGTCTTTTTTGAAACCATACGCCTCATTTACGTCCTTGACAGCAGCTTCCATTCCTTCTTTTACTTTATTCCAGAACTCGCCTTTTTTGCTTTTGCTGACAACAGCTATTCTGGCACCTTCTTCAATAGAAAGAGTGTCATCGATCTCAGGGATCAGCGGGCTTTTTTCTTCTTCCACTTCGGTTGCTTCAGGGGTTTCCTGGACATCTGCTACAATCGGTGCAACAAGCTTTTCTACTTCTTCTTTCTGACAGCCTGTCAGCAGGGTTGCCACAGCCAACAAGGCTGCTGACGCTACTGCAGCTCTTTTCATTGTAATCTCCTCTTCCTCGCTGGTTACTGTTCTTTATCGTCTGCCTTGTCCGTCCACAGTAACTTATACTTTACAAAAATCTTACATTTGGTTACTTGCTTTTTACATTATACACTTTTTCGTATTTCCGTCCAGAGTTTTTACACTTTTTTCACAAAATCCAGAAACGCGCTTCCCTGTGGCTCTGTTTCAAACTTCATCATTTTTCCTGTTCTGGGGTGTTTGAATTCCAGACAACTGGAACAAAGTCCCAGTGATGTACCTTTTTCTCCCGAAGGATTATATTTCCGGTCTCCGAGAAGGGGCAGTCCCTCATGAGAAAGCTGCACACGGATCTGATGATGCCGACCTGTTTCCAGCCTGATCTTAAGAAGTGTCCGGAATTTTCCGTTTATCTCCTGCTGATCCAGAACTTTATAGTGAAGGATCGCTTTTTTTGCTCCCGGTGTATTGGCAGACACCACCTGAGACATGTTGGCTTTTCCATTTTTTTTCAGATAGTCTGTAAGAGTCCCTTCTGAGCTCTTTGCTTTTCCCTCTGTTACTGCCAGATAATATTTTCCGGCGCCTCCTGCCATTATCTGTTTACTCAAATTTCCTGCTGCTTCGGATGTTTTCGCAAATACAAGAATGCCTTCTACCGGCTGATCAAGGCGATGTACTACTCCCAGATATGGGATCTTTCCCGGTGTTTTTTGTGCCAGATAATTTTTCAGGGCACTTTCCATATCCATTGTTCCTATTTTTGCTGCCTGCACCGGCATTCCTGCTGTTTTTCTGCACACAAGGATCTCTTTGTCTTCATATAAAATATTTTCTTCAATCTGATAATTCCACATATTTTCTCATCTTACTTCCTTTCTCACAGAAGTATAACTGATGATGTTTTTGATGGCAACTGATAAATATAACTGTTCGGAAAATCTCTGATCGAAAATTTTGCTCTCTGCTCGGATCATATTATTTTATCCAGGGCTTTTCGGAACGGTTATATACTTAATATATGCAATCTTATATACACAACGAGACGGTCATCACTTTTTTTACTTTTACAGTTTCCAAAAATGATGACCGTCTCAACACTCTTCGTTATTCAATTTTTCTTCCTCTTCGTTCTTTCGAATAAAGTTTTCTTGTTATACTTATTATACTTATCAATCGAAATCTTTGATTTTATATACTTTATAAAATAATTTCGATTCTCTTTATTCAATTTTGAAATTTTTCTTTTTCAGATTCTCTCTTCTTTTTTATTTCCTGCTCATAAACGACTGATATATGTAAGTATATCTCTTCGATTATTTAGAAAGTTTTATAGATCAGAAATCATTTTTTACGATGTTTGATTTCCTGTTTATCTGAAGAATTTCGGTGGTTATACTTTTTCCTGTTCACTAAACAATTCTGGACTTAACTTCTTAAATTCAAAACCATTTGTCATCTCTGTACTTTGCGATCTGCTGATTCAAATCGACCTATTGGGATTTTCTCCTCTGCAGTTCTTTAAAGTATCCTGGAAAAAAGTTCCTGCCCGATTCTTCTGTTTTTAATATCCTCTCAGATATTCTTCTGATGCAAAGCTTCAATCCATATCCTAATGGTTCTGATATGCATTTCAAAGTATCGTTCTCATCTTCACGTTTGTTCTTGGAATCTCTTCTTTCCAACGAACCGGTGAGTTGAGGGTTTTACTCTTTCGGGAAATATTTCTTTACATATTTCCTGAAATCTTTGTATCAGGTGTGTGACAGTTGTTCAATATGAGTTACCGATTCTATATTACCTGAAATACTGATTTCCTTTTGTTTCTGATTTCTTAAAATATAAGTAAGATTTAAGAGGATCTTATTTATATTTCATAAAAGAAACTTCTGTTTTCTTAAGGTGTATCATATGTGATCTGTATCAGGTCTTTCTTGCAGGAAATCCGGTTCCTGTCACTCTCATATTGATGATGGTGTTTGTTTATGTTCCCACTGGAATCACCTTTTCCTTTCTTCATCCTTCATGTGCATCTATGCTATGAATTGAATGATTTTCTTTTTTGTTTTTCTCTTGTTGTTTTTGATGGTCTTATAATAACATCGTTGCGTATATTTGTCAATACATTTTTGTGTTTTTATGCTATTATTTTTATTTATTTGTTTTGTTATGTGTTTATATTTTATAATTTGTTTGCATTTTTTATTATTTTCTGTTAATTTATGCTATTGTGAAGTTGTGAAGAACGGGATGGTATGTTGCAAACGGACGGCCGTGAAGGACGGGCGGGGCGGGTGAGGCTTCGGAGGTCTAGTGCTTCTAAGGCTGCGGGGATTCTGCTAAAACCGCTGAAAAAATCCCAGAACTCGCTAACGCTCAAACAGCTGGGATTTTTCCAGCAACGCAGCCTCCCCGCGGCCTAAGAAGTACTACGACTCCTGCAGAGTCACCCGCCCCGCCCGTCCTTCCCGCCCTGACTTTCGAACATGGAAAGTTAGTTAGAAAAGTTTCTGTGTGACTGTATTGGCCCTGCAAACATTGCAATGTTTGTACTTTGCAATGTTTGCAGGGGATTGAGATAAACTTTATTCGAAAGAACGAAGAAGAAGAAAAATTGAATAACGAAGAGTGTTGAGACGGTCATCATTTGTTGAGCTTTTCTTGATATTTTTACCGGGGCTGGGGTTTGTCTCTGGGAATGTCAGCGTAAGGTGTCCGCATCATCCACATCCCATAAATAAGTATCCATAACCCTAAAAACTTCCCAAAACCACACCCCAAAAACAAAAAGCAGACCGGCAACCTCGATCAAAACGGTCACCAGTCTGCAAAACAACACGGAAATTCTTAAATTACTATATTCCGCTCTGCAGCATATTCATGAACACAGCTCCAACGCCTTCACGCTCTACATATGTTCAATCCCTGCATCTATTTACGATTATAATTGATCAGACAACCCTTAAGGATGATCTCTCTCTCATCATCTGTCAGCTCACCCAGAGTTACATCGAACTCCTTCAAAGAATCACCTTCAACAGTATATCCCTTGATCACGTCTGCTTTTTCCTCAACCGCCTTGCGGATTCCCGGGAAGAACAGATAATCACCGTTCTTGAACGGAAGGTCTCCAGCCGGGATCAGGAATGGAAGCATACCCCAATTGATCAGATTGGAACGATACCTCTTGGTTGCATACTCATTGGCAATGTTTGCCCAGCCGCCAAGTACCTTCTGGCAGGATGCAGCCTGCTCTCTGGCAGAGCCATCGCCCGGTTTCACTGCAAAGATAGTACTTCCTACGCCAAGGTTGGTCTTATCTACATCCGGATAAGTCTTGTTGATGGTTTTAATAACCGGTTTCAGTTCCGGAACAGCCTCTGCCGGGCAGTTACCTGCCTGGATCGCCTTCTGTGCTGCCTGGATCTCTTTTGCACGGCCAACATAAGCCGGATCCTTTCTGGACAGTGTGAACTCTGCAAGTCCAAGCGGATTGGAACGATAGGAGGATGTCTCACCGGACGGGATCAGCTCGTCAGTGGTAGTAACCGGATCGTGGATCTCGGAAACAACCTTCAGGATCAGGTTGTCTGCAAGTGCAGCCATCTCCGGCCAGTCTTTGATATTCGGTCCAAACTGGATCTCTACGCTTGGATCTGCCACGCCCTTGCTGTCAAATACACGGTTCTCGTAGATAGACTTATCGAAGTAGTATTTATGCTCGGAATAGCTTCCGTCAAACTCCTCTGCTGAGGTAAGGAATCCCTTGTTTGCTGCTGTAGCTGCAATGGAACGTGCATCCATAAGTGCAACCGAAGAGATCTGACCGTTCTGGATCTTGGAGCCTTCACGGTTCGGGAAGTTTCTGGTTGTATGACGGATACTGAATGCATTGTTTGCAGGTGTATCTCCGGCGCCGAAGCACGGTCCGCAGAATGCAGTTTTCACAACTGCGCCTGTTCCGATCAGTTCTGCAAGAACACCATTCTTAGCCAGTTCCATGTAGATTGGAGTACTTGCCGGGTATACACTTAAGGTGAAGGCATCATGGCCGATATTTTTGCCCTTGAGGATATCTGCTGCAGCGCAGATATTCTCGAATCCACCGCCTGCACAGCCGGCGATGATTCCCTGCTCAACATAAAGCTTGCCATCAACTACCTTGTCTCTCAATGTGAACGGAATCTTTCCGTCAAGACTTACCTGTGCTCTCTTCTCCACATCTGCAAGGATATCGTCAAGGTTTGCCTTCAGCTCATCGATGGTGTAGGTGTTACTTGGGTGGAACGGCATTGCGATCATTGGTTTGATCTCACTGAGGTCGATCTCTACACAGCCGTCATAGTATGCAACGTTGCCCGGTTTCAGTTCTTTGTAATCCTCCGGTCTTCCGTGGATCGCATAGAATTCCTCGATCTTCGCATCTGTCTGCCAGATGGAGGAAAGACATGTGGTTTCTGTTGTCATAACATCAACACCGATACGGAAATCTGCGCTTAAGCTGGCAACGCCTGGTCCAACGAACTCCATAACCTTATTCTTCACATAGCCGTTGGCAAAAACCTCGCCGATGATGGCAAGCGCAACATCCTGCGGTCCTACACCCGGACGTGGAGCACCTTTCAGATAAATAGCAACTACGCCTGGCATATTAATATCGTATGTCTGGCAGAGAAGCTGTTTTACAAGCTCCGGTCCGCCCTCTCCCATAGCCATGGTTCCAAGTGCTCCGTATCTTGTATGACTGTCGGAACCGAGGATCATCTTTCCGCCGCCTGCAAGCATTTCTCTTGCAAACTGATGGATAACTGCCTGATGAGGCGGTACATAAACTCCGCCGTACTTTTTGGCACAGGTGAGACCAAACATGTGGTCATCTTCATTGATGGTTCCGCCTACTGCACAGAGGGAGTTATGGCAGTTGGTCAGTACATATGGTACCGGGAACTTCTCAAGTCCTGAAGCTCTTGCAGTCTGGATGATTCCCACAAATGTGATATCATGGGAAGTCAGTTTATCGAATTTGATCTGAAGTTTCTCCATGTTATCGGATTTATTATGAGCCTTGAGAATAGAATATGCGATGGTATTCTTAGCAGCCTCTTCTTTCGCTACAGGCAGATCAGCCTGGTTCTCGGGAATGATTTCCTGTCCGTTCTGAAGATAAACGCCGGTATCGTAAAGTTTCATTTCGGTTCCTCCAATCTGTAATGATTCTTTTTTTCATAATTTCGTTTATTATAGAGGATTTTTACACATTAGTCAATAAAAGTGAACACACCTGGTGCATTGTTTTGCGTACAAGCGTTATTGCCCTGTGCTTTACTTTCCCTGCAAAATCCGCTATACTGAAGACCATATCGGACGGATATTCATATTCTGCCGGCTGTGGCAGTTTCAATACGGAGGTACTGTTTATGTTTCGTTTATGGGGAAAAATATGGAAAGACAATCGCATGCTTCAGGACACCGTTGTCTGTGATGACAGCGATGATACCAGAACCCACAAGATCTTTCACGGACTTGAGGAAATCTGTTATCAGATGGATCTGGGAAATCCTATTTGGCTGGATGCCACAGTGCGGGATTTCAAAAAGCATGATAAGGCCCGCTTTTATCAGGATAATTTCATTGAACATATTGAATTCGACTACCTGGAGATCCAGGTGATCGAGGAAGACTGAGTAACATATAAAAGGACGCAGGAAAGCCACGGATGCTTATCCTGCGTTCTCTTTTTTCAGAAATCCCCAATCTGGGAGGTATATTTCAGAAGATCATGCTTACTGCCTTTAATGAAGTTTATGCTCTCAGCCAGGAGAAAAACGTAACGCTCCGTATGGCAGCTTACATGGTTGCGATCAAGAGGATCACCACAGCCGGCAAGCTCCGCGGCGGCCCAATCTCCATGGGTTGATAAGGTATAGCTGATAAATTCCTTATCTTACACAACTGCATACATAAAAAAGCTCTCCGGCGGATACAGAGAATCGTATCTGCCGGAGAGTTTTTTATAAGTATATATTTTGTCAAGCGGATATCCTCAAGTCCCCACCTGCTGCTTATTGCTTTTCGCAATTGAAACAGGAAACTTACCTGATTCGGTTAATCTTCAGCATTTCCAAAGATCATTGCATCCGGTTTCCTTATTCCGGAATATCTTTGTGTACATTTCTGTATTTTCTCAAATATACCGGGATATGTTTTTACTCTGCATTCATAAACTCCCGTATGATCTCCCGCATGATCTCTTCCTCCTCCGGAGAAAGCATCTTGCTGAAGTGGCTTCCGGTAGCAGCCGTCTGACGGATACTTCTAGTGATCTTATCTACGATTTCTTCCTGCAGAACAGGATCCGGCTTTTCTGCGACCGGTACTTCCTCCACCCAGGTACGGACCTGTTCCACATAATCTGCAAGAGAAGCCATCACAAGCTCTTCCTTATAAGAAAAGTCCAATGCCTGACGAAGAAGAAGCAGTACTACCGGCACTGCCGCCCCTATATAAAGATAAAGCATAGACAATCCTTCCCTGTATCCCAGTCTGCTGTTGAGAAAAACAGACATTCCAAGAAGAAATGTACAAAACAGTGACGGATACCACACAAATCGGTTCATCCGATGCCAGAGCCTGTCCCTTGATTTCCACAGGTTCAGCCATTTTTCTTTGAGATTCTGTAATCGCTGCGTATTTCGGATCATTCTTCGGTAGGTAAGGTTTGTTGCCAGCATCCCCAGACCGCCGATACATCCCATGGATGTCATGACGTAAAGCGGGATGTTCAGCTTCATGATCATCTCCAGCATAAGCCCTCCCTTTTTCACTGCCGCACAGTGCCTGAGCGTGCTTTTGTTCTTTAGCCGCACTGCTCATCGCCTTAGGAATATTATACTTCTATATAACTTAACTGGAAAGAATTTTCGTTCGTCAAATGCTGCCCCTGTTTTCGGTCTTTTTACATTTCCTGCAGTGCTTTGACTACATTTTCAAATTTCATGAAGTGAGAAGCCTTTACGAGGATGGTATCTCCAGGTTTCACATATGTGTTCAGGTTCTTAAGAAGGCTTTCCAGATCTTTTTCCCGGATGACTGTCAGGTCTGGATTGGTCTGAGATGCCTTTTCCGCGATATGGGCTGCAAGTGGTCCTACGCAGATGCATGCATCGATCCTGCACTGACCTGCATGAACGCCTACACCTTCATGAAGTGCAACTTCATCCGTTCCAAGCTCACCCATATCGCCAAGAATGGCAACCTTTCTTCCAAGTCCGTCCTGAAGAACATCCAGGGAAGCCTTCATGGACATGGGATTTGCGTTGTAGCAGTCATCTACGATCATGAATTTATCGGTCTCGATCATATTGAATCTTCCGCTGACCGGTTCCAGGCTTTCGATGCCATTTTTGATCTGCTCTGCATTCAGTCCGTAAAGTCTGCCCACAGCTGCTGCTGCCAGTGCATTGGATACCATATGACGTCCCGGCATTGGAATATCTACATGAAATGTCTGGAGCTCTCCGTTCTCTGCCATTTTTCCTTTCAGACAGATGTCACAGCTCATTCCCTTCAGGCCACGGCTTTCCACATTTTCACAGGTAACAGAAGCATTTTCTCCGTTTCCGAAAAATACCGGCTGCATGCCGTTGTATTCCTTTACTGTGGAAAGCTTATCATCATCACCGTTAAGTACGATATTTCTCTTCACATACTGAAAAATCTCTGTTTTTGCCTTCAGGACGCCGTCTCTGTCTCCAAGGTTTTCCAGATGGCAGGTTCCGATGTTTGTGATCACGCAGGTGTCCGGTTTTGCGATCTTTGCAAGACGGGTCATCTCACCGAAATCACTGATTCCCATTTCCAGAACTGCGATCTCATCTTCATCACGAAGGCGGAATACTGTCAGTGGAAGTCCCAGCTCATTGTTGAAATTTCCCTGGGTTTTCAGTGTACGATATTTTTCCTTCAGCACAGAGGCGATCACCTCTTTTGTGCTGGTCTTTCCAACGCTTCCTGTGATTCCCACAACCGGAATATCAAGCTGCTCCAGATAAAACTCCGCAATGTCTTTTACTGCCTGAAGGGAGGAGCCTACCTGGATATACGGATGATCCGCCCCTTCAAGAGTTCTCTCGGATAAGGTCGCGAGTGCACCTGCTTCCATTACCTGCGGAATAAAACGGTGAGCATCCACACGCTCTCCTACTACCGGTACAAAAAGACCTCCTTTTTCCACCTTGCGGCTGTCAGTTGTGATCGCAGTCACTTCCTCCTGAAGTTTTTCCTGCGGGCCGTGGTAAATACCATTGCAGACTTTTGTGATATTTTCCAATGTAAGATTTTTCATGAATAAAATCCTTTCTTTTGCCAGAAACTCCTCCTGACAACAGGAGGAGTTACGGTCAGATATTTTATTTTCTGTATTTCTTAAAAGAAATGCGAATCAGTTCTTCACAGAGATCCGGATAGTCGATTCCCAGGACCTTTGCTTCCTGCGGGATCAGACTGGTGGGTGTCATTCCCGGAAGTGTGTTTGCCTCCAGGCAGTACATATCACCGTTTTCTTTCATCATGAAGTCAAAACGTGCATAGCCCTCAATGCAGAGAGCCTTTGCGCCAGCTTCCGCATAATGCTGCATCTTCTCAGTCAGTTCCGGTGAGATCTCAGCCGGACAGGTTTCTACTGTGGAGCCTGCCTGATATTTGTTCTTGTAATCATAAAAGCCCTGCTTCGGTGCGATCTCGATGATCGGATAAGCCTTTCCGTCTACAACTGCAACGGAAAACTCACGGCCCCTGATATACTCTTCAACAACTACCTCATCCTCATAGGAATAAGCACCGTCAATGGCATCCTCATATTCTTTCTGGTTGTTTACAATATAAACACCTACGCTGGAACCACCGCAGCATGTTTTTACAACAACAGGAAATTCCATACCAAGATCATGGATGTTTCTTGTACAGTTTTCTTTCAGCATGGAAACGCCCTTCGGTGTCGGTACCTGATCCATGAGAAAGATCTTCTTGGTGAGACCCTTATCCATAGCAAGGGCACTGCTTAAATATCCGGTTCCTGTGTAACGGATCCCCAGAAGATCGAAGGTTGCCTGAACCTTTCCATCCTCTCCGTTGGAGCCGTGAAGTCCCATAAATACAATGTCTGCTGCCTGACACAATTCCAGTACATTCGGTCCGAAAAAGCTTCTTCTTGTACGTTTGATCTCTTCGATATCATCATCGAAGCTTCTCATATACTCTGCCGCAGAATCTACTTCATAATCTTTATCTCCAAAGGGCTCATCCCAGTCCACCGGCTCAAGTCCGCAGAAAATATCTACAAGAATGGCATTATGGCCTTTCTTACGAAGTGCCTTGCAGACACCGGTTCCTGTTACGATGGAGATCTCTCTTTCTGTACTGGTTCCGCCTGCCAATACAACGATATTCATACTTTCATCTCCCTTGATGATCTTGTGTTTTCTTTCTTCGTATTCTTTTAATATTTCTTTTAATCTCTTATTCATAAACTACGATTGGTACTCCTACACTAATATTATTATAAATGATTGCCGCCTTATCCTTCGGGGTGTTTACACAGCCATGAGAACCATTTGTGATATAGATCTGCCCGCCATACTGTGAACGCCAGCTTGCGTCATGGATTCCGACTCCTCCGGAAAACGGCATCCAGTATGTAACCGGTGATGCATATCCAGGTCCCTTCAAAACTGCCGGTGAACGCATGGCATCCAGTGCAAAGCATCCGGTTGGTGTGGAATGGCCCTTTCGGACACAGCCGGTAACTACCGGTGTATCTACCAGAAGCTGTCCGTCTTTATAGAATACCATTCTCTGGTTGGTCAGGTCAATCTCTACATATGTATTTCCGATATCATTGGTATCTCTGCAAAGTCCACTGTAAGCATACGCCGGCTGTCTCACTTCTGTAGTTCCTGCAAGAATGGCATTATAAAGCCATTCAGTCTCTGTGGTCTGATCGATAGCCCATCCGTAATCACCGCCCTTGATAGTCTTCTGGCGACCATCGTAGGTGGTAAATGTCCTCGTGCAGCCAAAGGTATCATATTTATATCCCAGGCTGTTCACATAAGCTGCAACCTGATCTTTGTTTACTATATAATCTCCGTTTGCGTCCCTGACCAGCCAGTCTTTGATGGTATTTCGGTCAAGCTGTTCCGACCGGTCCGAAAAATCATAGGTGATCACGCAGCTGGTAAGCTTGTTCATCTGGTCACAATCTTTTTTCAGAGCTTCATCGTCTTTATATATCGATGGTTTTTTGTAGCAGTTTTTCTTTTCCAGACTAACTGTTTTGTCTCCTGCGGAAACAGCTGCACGGATCACCTTCTGAACCTTTTTTGTATCCAGGGTCGTTCCTTCTTTTTCCGGCTGGATCTCGTAGGTTTCGCCATTATCCTTAATGCATGCGTCTGCAGGCTTTTCCATATTGTCCTTCTGCATGCATTTCAGATTCTTCACAGCCTCTGTCAGCTTGTTCTGATCTTCATAAGCAGTATCCGTTGCCAGTGTATATTTTTTTTTCTGATTAAAAGCAAGGAACCATTTGTACCGGTCCTGTTTCTTGATCAGCTTTTTGGCTCCGCCATCCGGCTTGTAGACCAGGCCGGCTTCTTTTGCGGTAATGCTCTCTTTTCCGTTGTTTCTTGTATCAACGGTAAGAACATATGCCTGCACTTCCTTTGCAAGAAGCTTTTCTGTTTCATCTGCAGTTTTATAGGAGCAGTTAAAACCATTCACCTGAGATCCCGGCAAAAAATGATCTGTAAAATAGTGTACACCATATCCATAAGCCCCTGCTGTAAGGATCAGCAGGATCATGATCAGTGCAATGACCAACTTTTTGCCCGTTTTCATTTTTTCTTTTTCCTCATCCATGAGCTCTCTCCAATAGTTATGACTGCCCGGTATTACGCATGCTGAAATACCGGGCAGTCTGATGTGATCGATTTATTTCTCCAGAAGTTTTTCCACACTTACAAGCTTCACACAGAGAACAAATACCTCTGCTGCCTTGCCAAGCTCCTCAACGCTTGGGTAGCTTGGTGCAATACGGATATTGCTGTCTTTCGGGTCCTTTCCATATGGATAGGTTGCGCCTGCTCCAGTCATAACAACGCCTGCTTCTTTTGCTTTGGCAACGATGGCTTTCGCACAGCCTTCCATAGAATCAAAGGAAATGAAATATCCGCCGTGAGGTTTGGTCCACTCACCGATTCCAAGTCCGTTAAGCTCTTTATCCAGTGTTGCGAGAACAAGCTCGAATTTCGGACGAAGGATGTCTGCGTGTTTCTTCATATGCTCATGCAATCCGTTGATATCTTTGAAGAAACGAACGTGACGAAGCTGGTTCAGTTTGTCGTGTCCGATGGTCTGTACAGTCATGTATTTGCGGAAGTCATCCAGGTTCGCCTTGGATGCAGCAACTGCTGCGATACCGGAACCAGGGAAGCTTACCTTGGAGGTAGAAGTAAATTTATAAACAATGTCCGGATTTCCTGCTTTCGCACACTCATCAAGGATCTCAAGAAGGAAATCCTGATTGTCATCATAGAGATGATGGATGCTGTAAGCGTTATCCCAGTAAATACGGAAGTCCGGTGCAGCCGGCTTCAGATGCGCAAAACGCTTAACTGTTTCTTCGGAATAGGTGTAGCCCTGCGGATTGGAATATTTCGGAACACACCAGATTCCTTTTACTGCCGGATCTTCATTGACATATTTCTCAACCATGTCCATATCCGGGCCTTCCGGAGTCATCGGAATGTTGATCATCTCAATGCCGAAAAATTCTGTGATACGGAAATGACGGTCGTATCCTGGTACAGGACAGAGGAATTTCACCCTGTCAAGCTTGCACCATGGTGTATTTCCCATTACTCCGTGGGAATAGGAACGTGCAATGGTATCGAACATTACGTTCAGACTGGAGTTACCATAGATGATGATGTTCTCTGGCTCTACCTCTGACATCTCACCGAGAAGTCTCTTGGCTTCCGGGATTCCGTCGATGACTCCATAGTTACGGCAGTCCACACCGGTCTCACATTTCAGATCTGCATCCCCTGCAAGTACTTCCATCATTTTCATGGAAAGATCAAGCTGATCCGGTGCAGGTTTACCACGGGACATATCCAGTGCCAGACCTTCGGCTTTGATCTCGTCAAACTCACGGTCAAGTTCTTTCTTTAAATCGAGTAGCTCTTCCCTGCTCATCTCACAATATTTTTTCATAAGTTTGCTTCTCCTCTTTTTGTGCACAGTTTCATATCTGCGGTTGCTGTGTTTCTTCTGTTAACGATTTCTGTCTGTCAGGAATTCTCTGCAAAATCTCTTCCGCAAAAAACAGCCACAGTTTCACGGAAGCGGGAAGCCTCTGCCCCGGCAGAAAATCTCTGCGTACATTTTAGTATGTAAAAGCGCTGTTGTCAAATCTTTCGTGGAAAATTCTGCACTTCTCTTGCACAGCATCCATTTTTCCTCTATACTGGAAAAAACATTATTATGGTGTTTTATGGATTCATGTCCCGATCAGCCGGATCTGGTACAGTAATCTCCGGAAATGCTATATAAAAATGCTATATATATCTTATAAATTTACTATTATGAAAGAGGTATTGATCATCATGTGGATTGCAGATGGATGGAAAGAATATGAAGTTATTGATACATCAAAAGGAGAAAAGCTGGAGCGCTGGGGGGATTATCTTCTGGTTCGTCCGGACCCGCAGGTAATCTGGGATACTCCCCGCAAAAACCGTGGCTGGAAGCATATGAACGGACATTATCACAGAAGCAGCCGTGGCGGCGGTGAGTGGGAGTTCTTTGATCTGCCTCATCAGTGGGAGCTCCATTACAAGGACCTTACTTTTAATCTGAAGCCTTTCAGCTTCAAGCATACAGGACTTTTCCCGGAGCAGGCTGTGAACTGGGACTGGTTCGGTGAAAAGATCCGCAATGCGGGACGCCCGATCAAGGTGCTGAATCTTTTTGCCTATACCGGCGGCGCTACTCTGGCTGCAGCTGCAGCCGGCGCTTCCGTTACTCACGTGGACGCTTCCAAGGGTATGGTGAACTGGGCAAAAGAGAATGCTGCTGCTTCCGGACTTTCCGGTGCACCGATCCGCTGGCTTGTGGATGACTGCGTGAAGTTCGTAGAACGTGAAATCCGCAGAGGAAATCATTACGATGCGATCATTATGGACCCGCCTTCTTACGGCCGCGGACCTAAGGGCGAGATCTGGAAGATCGAGGATGCGATCCATCCGCTGATCAAGCTTTGTACGAAGATTCTCAGCGATGATCCGCTGTTTTTCCTGGTAAATTCCTATACTACAGGTCTTGCACCGGCTGTTCTGACTTATATGCTTGCTACGGAGCTGAAGCCCTGGAAGGGTAATGTAGAGTCACAGGAGATCGGACTTCCTGTAACAGAAAGTGGTCTGGTTCTTCCTTGCGGAGCTTCCGGACGGTGGAGCTCCTCCCGGTAGGATAGAGATGTTGTGGCATCCTTATTAGCTGGCACTTTTTTTCTGCTGTTGTGAACTGCTGTGAGTTGGGGTTTTTCCTTTCGAGGGGACACTTTGGCGTGGGCAGGTTTTTATCAGGTATTTCTTTGTATTTTCTGATTATTTGTATTGAAACGCTTTTTTGATAGGTCTATAATATAGAAAAAAGGAGCGTGATCTTTATGAGTACGGAAACTACGAAGGATACTCTTCCTTTTACCTGCACGCCGGCTTATGACCGGGATGCCTGTAAGGGATGTGTCTGTTCTACCTGCTATGAACAGGAATTTTGTGACCGGTGCAGCTCCTGTGTAGAGCAGGGACATCGGAAAGAACGATGCAATGCTTATGAGGGAGCCTACAATTACTAACCAAAAAAGGATCTGAAAAAGGCAGAACTATTTGTAAAATCTCGCCTTTTACAGATCCTTTTATTATTATCCGCTATCCAACAGATCGGCACAGCCTCCCCTCCTCAACACCCCCGAATCCCGCACCCTGTCAGAACATTCACACCCACTACACGCCGAACAGCGGCGTGGCCAGGAGGGGAAGAGCGCGAGAAGGGGAGACGGCCTTCGCAACTCCGAGTGCTTCCCCTTCTCGCAAATTACCGCCTTCCAAAAGGCCGAACCTTTATCCTAAAAATAAAAAAATAAAAACATATAAAAAAAGAGACCGTCAGACCAATAAAGTCCAACAGTCTCAAAAAAGAAAAAAACTCTTTTTATTCTTACACTTTCTTATTTATTCTTAACTTTTTCAAGCATCTCCTCAGCTCTCTCAATCTCACTCTTCTCATCCTTCGGAAGAACAATATTAAGAATAATCGCAAATACCGCTGCCGGAACAATACCGGAACCGCCGAAGATCAGGCTGATCGCCTGTGGCAGATGCACCAGGATCGCTGTATTGGAGCCAAGTCCATAACCAAGACCAAGTGCTACGGAAACGATCGTAACATTTCTCGGTCCGATCGGCCACTTGGTGATTAACTGGATACCGCTGACAACAATAGATGAGAACATCATAACTGCAGCGCCGCCAAGAACACTCTGCGGCATGATGGAGATCAGTGCTGCAAGCTTCGGGAACAGTCCGCATGCGATCAGGAAGATTCCTCCTGTAGCGATACAAAAACGGTTTACAACCTTATTCATTGCAACCAGACCAACGTTCTGACTGAAGGATGTGTTCGGAAGCACACCGAACAGTGCTGCGAAGGAAGATCCAAGTCCGTCACACATAACACCACCGGAAAGCTCTTTGTCTGTAGCCTCTCTTCCAAGACCACCCTCTGTGATTCCGGAAATATCACCAACTGTTTCAACTGCAGTTACAATAAACATGATCAGGATCGGCACGATCGCACGTGCGTCAAACACCCATTTTACAGGCATCAGTGCCGGTACCGCAAACCATTTTGCCTGAGCAACCTTGTCCCAGTTGAGAACCCAGGCCTTTGTAGCCTCCACAGTAGCACCTGTGTCATCTACATATGTAAATGTTGTAGGAAGTACCATAGCCATGATACTTACCAGAATGTATCCCACGATAATACCGATGAGGATTGAAGAAAAGCTTGTGAAGCCTTTTGTTCCATGCTTCAGTACAATGATCACGATCAGAACTACAAAGCCTACGAAAAGGTTTTCAAGAGAACCGTAATCCTTTGCGGAGCTTCCGCCACCGAAAGAGCTGATTCCCACACCGATCAGTGAAAGACCGATTGAAAGTACAACCGTACCTGTTACAACAGATGGGAAAAATTTTCTCAAGGGCTTCAGAAAGCTTCCCAGAACAGTCTCAAAAAGACCGCCGATAAAGCAGGCTGCCATGATCGAACCATAGGCAATGACACCATTTCCCATGACTCCGGCAACGCTCTGACATACGCCGATGAAGCCTGAACTTGTTCCCATAACGATAGGAAGCTTGCCACCGACCGGTCCGATCGTAAAGACCTGTACAAGTGTAACAATTCCTGCGATCAGCATTGCATTCTGAAGTAATGCAACCTGAAGATCCCCTCCTGCTTCGATCCCGCAGGCTGCCGTGATGATCAGAAGTGGGGTAAGGTTACCCACAAACATGGCAAGCACGTGCTGCAGTCCAAGGGGAATTGCCACCTTAAGAGGCGGGCGTCCGTCCAGCTCATAAGGGCTGGCTGTGTTTTTCTCCTGTTTTTCCATAATGAATCCATCCTTTCTTTCCCTATGTCCTGACGATAACATAAAAAAGAAGGCAGTTATACCCACTGCTGAATATAACCGCCCTGTTATCTGTCAGTACACGTATCGTGTCTCTTCTGTTTCGACACTCTTATCTGAACTGTTATTTCAGACTCCTGAAAAACGGGTTCATTATACAGTATCCCAACATCTATATCAAGTGTTAATTAACAAGTTGTTGATTTTTTTGCAGCTTTTTTTGCCTGGCTCTCACTCCAGAGCTCATCGGCTTGTTTCTTCCATACCTCTGCATAGTGATCACATTTTGCACAGAGATGCTCCGCTGTTTCCGGAGACTGAAGATCTGTAGATTTCGCTCCTGCACGTTCAACCATCTTGCGGAGAAGCTCAGGATTTTCAAGCATCGGACATGGACGAAGCATGTTTTTGTTGAACGGCTGACCCTTGTGATACTCCATAAAGATCGGGCTCTTCAGCGCCTCAAGGAGTGTACATTCTTTAATGTTCGCATTGGAGAAATGGATGAATACGCAAGGATCCACGTCTCCGTTTGCATTGATATGGAGGTAACGACGGCCACCTGCGATACATCCGCCTACATACTCTGCATCGTTCTGGAAGTCCATAGTAAAGAGAGATTTTGTGGCACGGAATCTGCGGACGCTGTCGTACATTTTGATTCTCTGCTCCGGTGTGGGAAGGAGATCTGCTGCTGCATCATTTCCAACCGGCATATAGTGGAAGAACCATGCAAAATAAGCTCCGCACTCGATCAGATGATCAAAATACTCCTCACTGCTTACTGCATCTACGTTTGCGGATGTGTAGCATGTGGAAACACCGAACGGAAGGCCGTGGCTCTTCAGAAGCTCCATGGCATGCATAACCTTCTGATATACACCATCACCACGACGTCCGTCTGTAGTTGCCTCTGTTCCCTCAAGGCTGATAGCCGGAACGAAGTTTTTCACACGGAGCATTTCCTGACAAAATTCTTCGTCAATAAGAGTTCCGTTTGTGAAGGAAAGGAACTCGCAGTCCGGATTCATCTCACAGATCTTAATGAGATCCTTTTTGCGGACCAGTGGCTCACCGCCTGTGTAGATGTACATATAGGTTCCCAGTTCTTTACCCTGTTTTACGATAGAATCGATGGTCTCAAGATCCAGGTTCAGCTTGTGGCCATACTCTGCTGCCCAGCATCCTGTGCAATGAAGGTTACATGCGCTGGTAGGATCAAGAAGAATTGCCCACGGTACATTGCAGTCATTCTCTTCTGATACCTTTTCCTGCGTTGCGCTTCCCTTAAGACTGGCATTTACAATAAAGTTGCGGAAAAATGTCTGGCGTACGCCTGCATCCAGCTGATACATACGAAGGATCAGCTGATACCAGTTGTCCTTTGCCTCGATGGAGTGACGGATCGCATTTCTCTGTCCTGCATACCAGCCATCCGGTGTTACTTTATCAACCATTTCCATGATCTTCGGTATGTTTGTCTCCGGATCCTTCTCAAGATAATCCAGTGCTTTTGTTACGGTAGCTGCGATCGCTGCCTGTTTTGCTTTGTCTACGATTCCCATACTCTATTTCCTCCTATGTTATTATCTAAAGTGATTGGTTATTTTTATGTTTATGTTTAAAGCCGACTCTTGATGATCTTGATCGTCAGGATCCCGACCCATAGATTGAGGATCCCTTCCAGTAAAATGGAAAATCCTACCAACACCATCATCATAGCTGCTGCTTCAAATGGTCTGATAAAAACCAGAACTCCGATCACTCCAGTGACCAGTGCGATCAGCAGGATCTGCCACCACAACGCCAGACCGAATCTCTTCGCATCTACAGACATCTGGATCTTAAACAGGGCATCTGCCAGAATCAGGATTCCGAACACGGAAAAAATAAGATCCACTGCGAAATTTTTTCTGGCTATCAGGATCACTCCCACTGCCATCAGCAGGATCCCGAAAGCCAGATCAAACTGAAATGCCAGACAGAAAGCATCTCTCGTGAAATATCCGCTGATCTTAATAGCTCCGTACAGGATCAGCATGATTCCCATAAGCACGCACAGCATTTTTACAGAGCTTTTGGGCCTTGCCATCAGAAAAATACCCAGCACACAGAACAGTAATGACATGACGATGTAGATGTTTTTTACAAGCTTCAGCTGTTTCAGGTCATCCATACGTTCCCTCCTTGATAATTTTTTCTCATTTACTGTACTGAATTATACATCACTGTGTCGTTTAAAAAAACAGACAAAAAAGAGCCAGTGCCTAAATTTCAGACACCAGCTCAAAATTAACCGTTTCTATACCTTAATAATATTTGAGGACATTCCTGTTCTACACTAAATGGATATTTTTAATCTTCATTTAGTTGAAATCATAGCTTTTCTTTCAGATTTTTGTACTGACTCTCAAGGCTCTTCTCGTAAATATACTCCAGCTTATGCATATCTGACAGGATATCATAATCCATATCATGCCGCAGCCAGTCCAGGATCACTCCCACAAATACGCATTTATAATACCGGCTTATAAGATGCCTATCTTCCTGATCCATTTCAAAGTCTCCGACCGCCCTGTTGATCAGCTCCTCCACCACACGCTCTGCGGCATGATCCAGATAATCGGCAAATACATCCCTCTGGATCGAGCGGTACAGATGTATCATGGCTTTTTTGTTCTTCTGAACTGCATTGACAAGGATTTCCATACAGTCGCTGACTGATTCCGGTGCTTTCTGATCCTTCAGAATGTCATTCAGCTCTTCCCTTACCATTGCTTCCACCGCATCCGGAATATCCCTGAAATGATAGTAAAATGTATTCCTGTTTACTCCACAGCGTTCCACAATGTCCTTTACCGTAATCTTGGACAATGGTTTTTCGTTCATAAGTTCCGTCAGTGTATGCAGTATAATCTGTCTTGTAAAACCTGGCATTTTCTCTCCCCCATCACAAGCTTTCCTCGGGTTATTTCCTTATTATGTCACAATATTAACACTCTTTCAAGCAACAACATGTTAGAAAATGTCCATAAATCCTCCTCCCGATAACTATCCCATGGCCTGACTGAACAAGGTTTTGTCAGATCTCTTCTTTCTGTTCCTGCTCTTTTTTCTCTGGCTGAACATGAACGATTCCCTCCACAACGGTATGGTTTCTGACCTGATTTACCACAATATCCAGGTTTTTCCAGTTGCATCGGAACTGTTCTCCGTCCTCCGGTACACGTTCCAGAACTCCGCAGACAAAGCCGCTGAAAGTATCATATTTTTCTACAGGAAGCTCCACATTTATGACCTCTGCCACATCATCCAGGATCGCTCCTCCCTGTATTTTCCAGATATGTTCTCCTGTTTTCTCAATATCATCCGGCTTCGGCAGATCTGTCCTGTCGTCAATATCTCCCACCAGCGTCTCCACAAGATCATGCAGAGTGACAATTCCTACAAAGCAGCCATATTCATCCAGCACTACTGCAAAATAATCCCGTTTCTCCCTCATTTCCCGGAAGATCAAGTTGGCACGCATGGATTCCGGTACAAAAAACGGTGAATAACAGGCATGATGCAGAACAGCTTCTCTGGATCTGTCATCCAGGCGGAAATAATCTCTGGTGTCCAGAATATGGATAATATCATCCTGATCTTCCCCGCATACCGGATAAAAGGTGTGACGGTTCTCTCTGATGATCCGTTCCCATTCCTCATCGGAGTCTTCCATATAGAGGACAACCACATCTCTTCTGTGTGTACAGATCTCATCTGCCGCAGTATCATCCAGGTCAAAAACATTCTGAATCATCTCGCTTTCTTCCTGCTGGATGCTGCCCTGTTCATTTCCCTCTGTAAGCAGCATACGGATCTCTTCCTCTGTGGCCTGCTCCTCTTTTTCTTCCGGTTTGATCCCCATCAGATACAGCACACCATTGGCAGTTACTGTCAGAAGTGCAGTAGCCGGCCAGACTGCGATCATCGCGATCTTAAGAAGTCCTGCCAGACGCAGAGACAGCTCATCCGGATTTTTCATTCCCAGACGTCTTGGCACCAGTTCTCCGAACAGAAGACTTACATAGGAAAGCAGTATGGTCACAATGATCATGCATACGATCTTCAGAACATTCTGTGGTACATCTATCCCTGTCTTTATCAGCGCCTCTGTCATCGGCTGTGCAAAATATTCTGCCGCAAAAGCGCTCTGCAGAAATCCTGCCGTAGTTACCGTTACACGGATCGCTGTCATAAAATGTGCCGGCTGTTCTGTAAGCTTTATCAAAATCTGCGCCCGGTGATCTCCCTCTTCTGCCAGCTCCTTCATCTTCGCTTCATTCATGGACAGAACCGCCATTTCCGCACCTGCGAAAACAGAATTCAGAAAGATCAGGAACACCAATAAAACAATTGCCTGTATCATATTTTTATTCCCCTCAGTATAGTCGTCCGGAATTATTCCGAACCAATTATAATACAGAAAGCGGACCGTTATCATCCGCTTTCCTGTTGCTTATTCTGATTATTATTACATAAGATAGCATAACCCTTCCAGTCTGTCAAACCATCAACCTCCAACTAGCAATATACTACGATATAAAAAACAGCAGATGCATACAACAGAACGGCCGTTCATCTTCCACTCTGCTGCATGCCTATGAACATCATCGCTGCACGACCTATGTTCACTCTGCTGCTTCCTCTTCCATATGATGTTTCGGAAATTCCATAATGATCTCGGTTCCCTGTCCCGGTTCACTGTTAAGCCACAGCCTGCCGTTCAGAGTTTTTACCCCGTGCTTCACAATAGAAAGGCCAAGGCCGGTTCCGCCGATTTCCTTGGAATGGCTTTTGTCCACCCGATAAAAGCGTTCAAAAATGCGTTCCTGATCTTCCTTCGGAATACCGATCCCTGTATCCCGCACATTCACGCGAACTGCATCCTCGCCATCCTTCAGTCTCACAAAGACCTCTCCACCCCGGCGGTTATATTTGACAGCATTATCGCAGACATTATAGAGAACCTCTTCCATGATCGTCGGCACTGTATCCAGCACTGTACTTCCGCCTTCCATATACATATGCACTTCCTGCTTTTCGGCAGCTTCATGTAAGGTAGAAAAAATATCATGAGTCAGACTGTAAAGATCCAGTTTTTCCCACTGATACGGCAATCCGCCTTCATCCAGACGGGAGATCCGGATCACATCTCCAACCAGACGGATCAGTCTCTGCGCTTCCTTATAGATGCGTCCTGCAAAAACCTTCACATCCTCATCCTTCACAAATCCGTCCTGCATGATCTCAGCAAATCCGGAAATGGAAGTCAGCGGCGTTTTCAGTTCATGGGAAACATTGGCGGAAAATTCTCTTCGCAGCTGTTCCCTTTCTACTTTTTCGGTCACATCCACCAGAAGGATCACCGCACCCTCTGTCTTATTTTCTCTTGTGACAGGATTGGCGATCACCTGAATCTCACTGCCATCCAGACGAAGGATCTTGTTCTCATGCTTTCCTTCAAGGACCTGCCCAACGACACCTCGAAACTCCTCCGAGCGGTTCAGAAGATATACACTTTCTCCTGTTTTGATCTCCTTTACTTTAAGAAGCTTTCCCACACTGGAGTTGACAGAAAGTACCATGGTATAACGGTCGATCACAAGAAGTCCCTCCTGCATGTTCTCCGTGATAATAGAAAATTCTTTCTGCTGTCTTCTGGCTGCCTCAAGCTGCAGACGGATCTGCCGGCTCTGTCTGCCGATCTTGCTAAGAAGCGGCTGTACCTCATCATAGGCATCATTCTCATCCGGATGCTCCAGATCAAGCCCATTAAGAGGTTCCACAACCTTCCCGGAAAGCCTGGATGCAAATACGCCGGACAGGAGCAGCATAAGTATCAGAACTGCAGCAAAAGGCGGAAGCAGCTGCAGGAGCAGCATCCATACAGAAGCCTGGTTACTGGAAACTCTCAGCACATTACCATTTTCAAGGCGTACTGCATAATACATTGTTTTTTCGGAAAGCGTGGATGACATTCTTTCATCCGCACCTTCTCCGTTGATCTCTGCTTCACGGATTTCCTTGCGATGTCCGTGATTATCCATGCTTTCCACATTTGCCTCATTGTCGTAGATAACTTTTCCACTTTCATCCACATAAGTGATCCTGGAATCCTCATCATTCAGCTTCTTCAGATAATCTGTCCCGGCACTTTCCACACCTCTGGAAATATACACGGCTTCTTTCTTCAGCTCACCCATCAGCTGTCCCTGAAAATAGTGATAAAGGATCCCCACGACAAATGCCAGTCCCAGTACTGTGATCAGTGATGAAACCAGCATGATATACTTAAATATTTTTTTACTCAAAGCTCAGCCCTTTCCTTTCTCCGGAATCTATATAGCATTTTACAAAAGCAATGTAAAAATAATTATCCGGAAAAAGTTAAATCCTTGTAAATTTCATCACATTATAAAAAGTGCTGTGATATCCTTTCAATACCACAGCACTTTTTTTTGCAATAATGCAACTCTTTGCAATCTGCTCTTACTTATTTCTATTCCTCAACAAAATAGTTATCTGTATGACTGGAACCGCTTCTGTGGTTTCCTGTGATGGAATATTCCACCCACTCTGCAATGTTCACAGCGTGATCACCGATACGCTCGAAGTATTTTGCAGCCATAAGGATATCCAGACCGATACTTGCATCCGGCTTTCCGTTATTCAGAACCTCGGCCAGCTTTTCCTTAATATCATTGAAGGCATCGTCCACCTTATCATCATCGTCAATAACCTTTCTGCAAAGCTCAAGATCACCCTTTACAAAGGCATCGATGCTTTCTGTAACCATCCGGACAGTATCCTCTGCCATCTTCCGGATATTAATGATATCTCCGGTAACTGCTTTGTCCTCGATATGCTTGGACAGATCCGCAATATCTGCTGCCTGATCACCGATGCGTTCCATATCGGAGATCATCTTCAGCGCTGCGGAAATGGATCGCAGATCTCCGGCTACCGGATGCTCATGAAGAAGAAGCTTCATGCAGAGATTTTCAATCTCTTTTTCCTGTGCATCGATCTCTTTTTCCGTCTCAAAGATCTTGCCAATGAGAGTCATCCCGCCTTCACCCTGAATAGCTTTGGCAGAAAGTGAAATTGCTTTTTCGCAGAGACTTCCCATGGTGATCAGTTCCACGTGAAGCTCTTCCAGCTGTCTTACAAAACGTTCTGACATAATCTCAACCAAACCTTCCTGTAATATAATCCTCTGTACGCTTATCTGCCGGCATGGAGAACAGCTTGTCTGTATCCGCAAATTCCACAACCTCACCAAGAAGGAAAAATGCTGTCTTGTCGGAGATACGGGTTGCCTGCTGCATGTTATGTGTGACCATGACAATGGTGTAATCCTTTTTAAGCTCTACTGCCAGATCCTCGATCTTGGAAGTGGAGATAGGGTCCAGGGCAGATGTGGGCTCATCCATAAGAAGCACCTCCGGCTGTACTGCCAGGGCACGGGCAATGCAGAGACGCTGCTGCTGTCCGCCTGACATTCCAAGAGCACTTTTTTTCAGGCGGTCCTTGACCTCATCCCAGATTGCTGCATCACGGAGAGATTTTTCCACGATCTCATCCAGCTTTGCCTTGGAACGGATACCGTGTGTTCTCGGACCGTATGCAATATTATCATAAATGCTCATCGGGAACGGATTGGGCTTCTGGAATACCATTCCCACACGTTTACGCAGAAGATTCACGTCCATATCTCCGTAAATATCTTCCCCGTCAAGCTCTACCTTTCCTGTGATGGTACAGCCTTCCACAAGGTCATTCATACGGTTTAAGGATTTCAGAAGTGTGGATTTACCGCAGCCGCTTGGTCCGATAAATGCTGTGATCTCCTTTTCCGGGATCTCCATATTGATTCCCTTCAGGGCATGAAAGCTTCCGTAATGGAGATTCATATTGTCAATTAAAATTTTTGTATTTTCACTCATGATCGATCATTATCCTTTCGCAATTTTTCTGGCTACCAGACCGGACAGTCCGTTGATAACAAGTACAAATGCCAGAATGACTACTGCTGTTGCAGATGCCTGGTTTACATGAAGTCCCTCACTGGAAAGCACATACATGTGAAGTGCCAGGGTACGTCCGGAACCCATCAGGCTGTTTGGAACTGCCGCAACAGTACCGGAGGTATAAAGAAGTGCTGCAGTCTCACCTACCACACGTCCGATGGCCAGGATCACACCTGCCAGGATTCCAGGAACTGCGGAGGGAAGTACAATCGTAAAAATAGTACGGAGCTTGCCTGCTCCAAGTCCGAAGCTTGCCTCACGGTAAGAATCCGGAACAGATTTCAGTGCTTCCTCAGCGGTACGCATGATCAGGGGAAGTACCATGATCACCATAGTCAGCGCACCGGAAAGAAGAGACATGCCCCAGTGCAGTGCAGTTACAAAGAACAGCATACCGAACAGACCATATACGATGGATGGAATACCGGAAAGTGTCTCTGCGGTAATACGGATCAGCTTTACAAAACGGCTGCCTTTTTTTGCATATTCCACAAGGAAGATCGCTGCAAAGATTCCTACCGGAGCGGCAATCGCCAGAGATACCAGTGTCATGATCAGGGTATTGATCAGTGACGGGAGAAGGGAAACGTTCTCTGAGGTATAGGTAAGGCTGAACAGACTTGTATTCAAATAGGGAATACCTTTTACAAGCACATAGCCGATCAGGAAGAACAGCAGTGCAAAAGTGATCACTGCTCCCAGCAGTGTGAGAAATGCCAGGACTCCTGCACCAGGATGTCTTGCATAAGACTTCAGCTGGTCTCCTATGGTAAGTGTATTTCTTTTTTTCATGGTTGTTTCTGCCGCAGGATCTGCAGTTACTGATACGTTAGTTTGCATACTCCGCCCTCCTGTTCAGCAGTGAAAGACTTAAGTTGATGATCAGGATAAATACAAAGAGTACAACTCCTGTTGCGATCAGTGCTTCTCTGTGAAGTCCTGATGCATATCCCATCTCTGTTACGATGTTTGCAGTCATGGTACGGACACCCTGAAGAAGTCCCTTCGGCATACGTGGCTGGTTTCCGGCTACCATGATCACGGCCATGGTCTCACCGATGGCACGTCCGATCCCAAGGACAACGCCTGCCAGGATTCCTGACTTTGCTGCCGGAAGCATAACAAAGAAAATGCTTCTTTCTTTTGTTGCGCCAAGTGCAAGTGATCCTTCATAGTAGCTTTCCGTAACGCTTCGTACTGCCGATTCCGTAACTCCGATGATCGTCGGAAGGATCATGATTCCCAGAAGGATACATGCTGCCAGCATACTGCTTCCGGTTCCTCCGAACAGCTGGCGGATCAGCGGTACCAGGAGAACCAGACCAAAATAGCCATATACGATGGATGGAACGCCTGCCATAAGCTCAATACCGGATTTCAGTGGTTTATAGATTTTTTTCGGGCAATATCTTGCCATAAATACGGATGTAAAAAGTGCGATCGGAACTCCGATAAGGATTGCTCCTGCAGTTACATAAATACTTGCCACGATCATTGGCAGGATTCCGAATTTATCGTTTGTTGGTCTCCATTCTGTTCCGAAGAGGAATTTTAAGGGACCGATCTTTCCCATTGCAGGAAGGCCGTTTGCAAAAAGGAACACACAGATAAGAAATACTGCAAGAACCGATGCACAGGCCGCAATGAGAAAAACGACCTTCATGGCCTTTTCTCCTAAATGATTCATAAGACACCTTTCTCTCTGTCCCAGTGGATATCCACTGTGCTGATATATAACGGAGCGGCTTTCCTGACCTTGTCATGATCGCCGCTCTTTATAAGATACTTCAATCGTTTTTTACCTGGGAATTTATTTGGTCACGTCTTCCCAGTCTGTGATATCACCTGTGAAGATGGATTTTACCTGGTCGCTTGAAAGCTCCTCAAGGTCATTGTCGTTATTTACGATGACTGCGATACCATCTTTTGCGATCTCTGTAGCTTTAACACCTTTCTCTGTTTCCTCGTCCTTCAGCTCACGGGATGCCATTCCGATATCACATACACCCTCTGTTGCGCTGTTGATTCCTGTTGTGGAGTCGCTGACCTGAACTTCTACTGTGATGTTTTTGTTTGTTTTCTGATATGCCTCCGCAAGCTTCTCCATTACAGGTCCTACGGAAGAAGATCCCATAACTACGACTTTGCCTTTTGCATCTCCGGCTTTGTATGCCTCTGCTTTTTCATCTACTTTGATGTAGCCTTCTTTTTCGATGATGTCCTGTCCGTCAGAGCTCATGATGTAGTTGATGAAATCCTGTGCTGCATCGCTGAGCTTGTCGCCTGTTACGATGTTGAACGGACGTGCTACCTTGTATGTATCATCTGCAACGTTCTCTGCTGTTGCCTCTGCTCCGTCGATCTTTACTGCTTTTACTGTATCGTTGAGGGAACCAAGGGATACGTATCCGATAGAGTTCTCATCGCCTGCTACTGTGGTAAGCATTACATCTGTGTTGTTTGTGATGCTTGCTTCCTGTGTTGTCATATCTACTTTCTCGCCGTCTTTTTCTTCTTCGATCCCAAACAGCTCTACGAATGCTCCACGTGTTCCGGATCCGTCCTCACGGGAAATTACGTCGATCGCTCCGGATGGTGCTGCCATTACAACGGTTCCCATTACTGTAGTTCCGATAAGTGCTGCTGTTAAGATACCTGCGATTCTTTTTTTCATAATTTTTTTCTCCTCATTTCTATGATCATTTTTACTTGCTTACTGCTTAAATACAGGTGTTATTATAGGAATGGAAGGTAAAATATAAAATCGCGGTTTTGTAAAATGTTAGTAAAAAAATGTGATATAAAAAAAGCTGCTTGCGCAGCTTTTTTTATATGATGTACTCGTCCGCCTTGACGGATTGCCAGTTCATCAGGTCTTCCAATGTTATATGATCTACCACACCTTTGATAGCATCGTCCAGCTTTTTCCAGAGGATCTGGGTGACACAGTTCTCCTCACGTTCACAGAAGGCTCCGTTGTCGTCCAGACATTCCACAGGGGAAAGGCTTCCTTCTGTGAGACGAAGGATCATTCCGACCGTGTATTTATCCGGGGTCTGCTGCAGTGCATAGCCGCCCTGAGGGCCACGGACACTGCGGACAAAGCCTGCTTTGTTCAGGATGGATATGATCTGCTCCAGATATTTATCGGAGATCTCCTGGCGCTTCGCCACATCCTTCAGGCGGATCGGTTTTCCTGTATAATTTGTAGCAAGATCCAACATCAGTCTCAGCGCATATCTTCCTCTTGTAGAAATCCTCATGTAATATTTACCTCCAATATTTCAGTATTCTTCTGATTTATAGCCTTTCGCTCTTTCTGTTATTGTGCAGCTGTTCGGCCGGAAATATTCCTCTGTATTCCATAACCGGCACCCTTCTCTGTGATGCACAGGCAGCTTCCTGTATCTTCTTTCATAGGAAGCAGAATCTGCTTTGCAGACTTTATTCTTTATATTGTTAATAGGTTTTGTTTGTTTTCTCTATTATACCTGAAAAAGCTACAAGATACAAGCAAGTCCCCACACACTGCTTATTGCTTTTCGCGGGACCTTACCAGTGAACAATAACCACAGCCCCACAGAGGGCTTACTTAATTCGATGAAATCAAGAATAAAACCGGCGCTCCGGCAGCCTGCTTGGACAGGCATTCAGGAGCGCCGTAAATAATCCCGCAGAATCACGCTTCGGGGCAAAAGAAGCGGTCTTCGGATCGATTATTTTGTAAACAGTGGTGTGGAGTAGTAACGGTCTCCACTGTCCGGAAGAAGTGCTACAATCACTTTCCCCTTGTTCTCCGGGCGTTTTGCAAGCTGGATCGCAGCATAGAGAGCTGCACCGGAGGAAATTCCTGTAAGGATTCCCTCTTTCTTGGTAAGGAGTTTGGATGTTTCAAATGCATCCTCGTTCTCTACCGGGATGATCTCGTCATAAACCTTGGTGTCAAGTGTGTCCGGAACAAAACCTGCGCCGATACCCTGGATCTTATGCGAGCCTGCTTTTCCCTCAGAAAGTACAGGAGAAGTTGCAGGCTCAACAGCAACTACCTTCACATTCGGGTTCTGGCTCTTCAGGTACTCACCTGTACCGGTGATCGTTCCGCCTGTGCCGACACCTGCCACAAAAATGTCTACCTTTCCGTCTGTGTCATTCCAGATCTCAGGACCTGTTGTTGCTGCATGTGCCTTCGGGTTAGCCGGGTTCTCAAACTGTCCGGGGATGAAGCTTCCCGGAATCTCCTTGGCGAGCTCTTCTGCCTTGGCAATGGCACCCTTCATTCCCTTGGCTCCGTCTGTGAGAACTACCTCTGCACCATATGCCTTCAGGATGTTTCTTCTCTCAACACTCATGGTCTCCGGCATGGTGAGGATCGTCTTATAGCCCTTGGCAGCTGCGATGGCTGCAAGTCCGATTCCTGTATTGCCGGATGTTGGCTCGATAATGGTTGCGCCTGGTTTCAGGATACCTTTCTGCTCTGCATCCTCGATCATTGCCTTACCGATTCTGTCCTTAACGCTTCCTGCCGGGTTAAAATACTCAAGCTTGGCAAGTACTGTAGCCTCAAGTCCCTCAGATTTCTCTACGTTCTTAACCTCTACAAGCGGTGTGTTTCCGATCAGTTCCAGTGCGCTTCCGTAAATTTTACCCATGATGATATCCTCCTTATTTCCTTTATGTCCATTTCCTTATTTCCTAGTAACTATATATGTTTTCTGTGATTTGATTGAATTATATCATAGTACAGGGATTTGTCAATACATTTCAGCCAAAAAACGCAGGAATTTTTCTCCGGAAAAACCCCTGCGCTTCATATAATTTCATTTATTCTTTTTTAGGATTTTTACAAGCAGATGCATAGTCAGGCGGATATTCATATTCTTTATTTTTCAGATTCTGTTAATGTAATATCCCCATCGCTGCATTCCACATTTAAAGTCGGTGCTGAAGCACCGGCCTTGTTCTCATAAACAGAGGTGTCTTCCTCATTGTCGGTTTTTCCCCTGGAAAGCCCCTCCGTGTCCACATCTCCGTCTGTAGCTTTCAGATAAATATTGGTTTTCTCTGCACTGCCATTCTTCATTTCTACAGAAACATCACCGCAGGAGCTATTGATCTTCATATCTCCGTTAAAGCTGCTGTTGTCTATCTGAATATCTCCGTCGCTGAGAGCTATCTGCCCATCTGCAAGCTCTGCCTTTTTTATGGTCACATCTCCGTTTCCGGATTTCAGCTGCATGTTATCTGTACATTGAAGTTCTTTTACATTCAGATCCCCGTCGGAAAGCTTTGCATCAAACTTTTCGAACTCGCCCTTATCCAGCATCAGATCTCCATTGAGAAGTTCCAGGGTCATTTCTTTACACAAAAGCTGATCGGCAGCAAGATCCCCGTCGGAAAGCTGAAGCTCCGCTTCGGAAAGCTGTGCCTTCTCCGGAATGTAAAGAATAACCGTATTCAATGCATCTTTCTTTTCTGTCAGATCCGCATGTGTCGAGAATACCCCTAAATCATAGGTTATATAATAACTTCCACTGCCACCTGCAGACTCCTCAAGTGTGAGCTTTCCATCCTTATCCTTCCAGATCAGAGGATTTTTCCTCCCGTTTTTCTCAAGCCTATATTCCATATAATAATGGTCATCATCTGAGGTACGGATATCCAGATCAAAATTCTCAAAATTCACGTTCAGCTTCGTAAAATCATCGATCTGTTCTTTTTTCATTACTGTAAGATTTTTACGACTGGAAGAATTTCCTCCGGATACATACATATGATCTGAAGTATATGTGAAATCTTTTCCCCCTGCAAAATATCCTGCTGTAGAAAGAACAACTCCCGCTGCACAGAGTGCTGTACCTGTCATCAGCACTGTTTTTGCAATCTTATTCATTTTTATGCACCTTCTTTCTTGCAAGTCTGTTAACCAGACGGCCGATTCCCATTGCACACCATTTACATATATATATGGTAAGTACTCCAATGAGAATTCCCGCACCTGCCATCAGGAATCCACTGCCGACCATCATGCAGGCTGCTGCCAGGGATCTCGCGATCAATGTCACTCCAAAGCCTGTAAGCACGATGCCTCCGGCTATTGCTGACACACCTGTAACTGCCATGGAAAAGATCACTGCTGCGATGACAAGCACCACTGCTGCCAGTACTGCAAGGCCTGCAAACAGCAGTGCAATGCTCACCGGCGATGCACAGATCACCAGAAATGCGAGAAGAATGATCTTTCCGGGGGAACGCTTCTTTCCTGCGGATGTACTGTACCCTGTTGTACTCAGGTTTCCTGAATCTATCCGTCTATGTGCATGGGAGATATCTCCGTAATATGAACCTGCTGCCGGCAAAGCTGTTGTTTTTTCCTTGGTGATGTCTTTACTGTCACCAACACTCTCCTGTAAAAGGTTCAGAAGCAGTTCCCTTGCCGCCTCTTTAGGCTGTCCCAGTTCTTCCATAACCTGCTGTTCATTCTCAGGTCCAGCCTCATCGAAGTATTCCGAAAAATACTCAATGGCATTGTCATAATCTTCTTTTGGAAGCCGCTTCAGATATTTCTTCAGCTGCTCCATATACTCTTTTCTTGTCATTTTCGAAGTCTCCCTTCCACAATATCGTCTATAGTATCGCGGTATTCTCTCCACTCTTTCCTCAGATATTCCAGCTGATCACGCCCGGCTTCTGTGATGGAATAATACTTTCGCTTCCTGCCCTGGAACTCTTGGGAATACGTTGTAAGATAACCACCTGTCTCCAGCTTCCGCAGGATGGGATACAGGGTAGACTCCTTGATGGATGCAACCATCTTTACAGTCTGGCTGATCTCATATCCGTAGGAATCCTGCTGTTCCACAACAGAAAGGATCAGACATTCTGTCAGCACAGCTGATACCGGATAGTAATACATACGCTCACCTCTTTATGTAATTATTTTATATATAAAATTTTTATATATAATTATTTTACATATATAGTATCATATTTTCCCCTGTTGTCAAGCCCAATTTCACAATTGCTTTTTCCTATCTCCTTATTTATAATATTTACAAATGCAAACACCCACCAAGAAAGGACGTATTTTTATGGAAAAAAAGCCTCATCTGATGGCGATCGTCCTGTTTCTGACGGGTCTTATCTGTATTGGATTACTTTTTGGACTCAGCTATAAAACCTACCGGAAGATCGATGCCGTTGACCAGAAAATGGCCTCCGTGATCAAACCGGTCCAGAAAAAGCAGAAATCCATGAAAGAGGATATCGAACTTTATACAGCTAAGATCGAAAAGAAACAGGCAACCGACAAATACCTGCAGCAGCGGGCACAGACAGAAAAAGCTGTCAAAAACAACACCGGTGAACATGAACGGGCACCGGAAGCTGAAAACAGTCAGAAAACGACCAAACCCTCTGTTTTCAATGAAGCCGGTGGTGAGGGATTCACCGATGGCGGTAATGATACCTCTTCTGCTTCCAACAACGGCCATATCGTCGGAATCGATCCCGGACATCAGGGCGAAAATGTTGATATGAGTGCCACAGAGCCGAACGGCCCCGGTTCCTCCACCATGAAGGCCAAGGCTTCCACCGGAACCAGAGGTTCCTTCAGCGGTCTCCCGGAGTATCAGCTGAACCTGGATGTTTCTCTTCTGCTTAAGGATATCCTGGAACAACGTGGATACCAGGTAGTAATGACAAGGACAGACAATGATACCGCTATCAGCAACAAGGAGCGTGCAGAGCTGGTCGCTTCCCAGGGTGCGGAGATCTGTGTCCGTATCCATGCAAACGGAGATGATTCTGCAGATGTCTCCGGTGCTCTGACCATGTGTCCATCCCAACAGAATCCTTATGTTTCCAGTCTCTATGACAGTTCCAACAAACTATCCAAATGCATTGTGGATTCCTACTGCGCAGCTACCGGCTTCCAGAACCGCGGGATCATCTACACAGATTCCATGACAGGTATTAACTGGAGCACGATCCCGGTGACGATTGTGGAAATGGGATTTATGACCAACCAGAGCGATGATCTGAAAATGGCGGATTCCTCCTTCCAGCAGACTATGGCAGAAGGGATCGCCAATGGAATCGATGCTTATTTCCAATAATAAAAAGGAGTTTGTTTATATATGAAAAAAAATACATTTCTATATATTGTGATCGCAGTGCTTGTCATCGCACTGGCAGGACTTGGGGCACTGAATGTCCGCTCCCTGGACAAGCTTGCATCTCTCCAGACAAAAGTTAACAAGCTGCAGAAAAGTGTGCAGGAGGTTTCTGATTCTGCCGCTGAGCTCAGCAGCAAAGCCGATCAGCTGGATGCTCTTTATCCTGATGATCCTACCGTTTCCAGCGCTGCTGCCGCAGCATCTTCAGCTGAGGTCCAGGGTCCTTCCGCACAGGAAGAATCCACAGATACATCTGCAGCCTCCGATTCTTCCGAAGCTTCTGGCAGCAAGGACAGTTCTTCTTCCACTCAGGAAGAAGGAACTCTTTCCCCATCCAGCGGAAGCACTTTCACAGACAATTCAGATTCCAGCATGGACAACCTTCTGAACCAGGTACAGTCTCTTCTTCCTACCGATAACGGAACCTGGTCCGTATATGTATGCAATCTTGCAAAAAATACCGAAGGTACCATCAACGATCAGCAGATGCAGGCTGCCAGCCTGATCAAGCTCTATATCATGGGTGCCGTATATGAAGATTATGACAGTCTTTCCTCCAAATACAGCAAGGATCAGCTGGACAATGCACTGAACTCTATGATCACAGTCAGCGACAATGATGCTGCCAATACACTTGTCAATTATCTTGGCGGCGGGGATGATGCAGCCGGAATGGCCCGTGTGAATAAATTCTGTAAGGATCACGGATACACCAGCACTTCCATGGGACGTCTTCTTCTTGCAGATAATTCCAATGGGGATAACTACACTTCCGCAAAGGATTGTGGAAAATTTCTGAAGACCATCTATCAGATCGACAAGGGTACTGCTACCGATAACAACGATACTCTGGCAGGAGCCGAATATATGTATCGTCTTCTGAAAATGCAGACCAGGAAAAACAAGATCCCGGCTCAGATGCCTTCCGAGGTAAAGGTTGCCAACAAAACCGGTGAACTGGATCACGTAGAAAACGATGCCGGCATCATCTATGACACAGCAAAGGGGATCGACCTGGCAGTCTGTTTTATGTCACAGGATCTTAACGATACCTCTGCTGCACAGAACACCATCGCACAGGACAGCCGTGCGATCTATGGATACTATAACGAATAACAAAAGAAAATATCTTTATATTATATTGGTAAGGAAAACATCATGAATCAGACAAAAGAGAAAAAAACAAGATACTTATTATGGCCTGCGCTACTGCTTCTGCTTCTTCTGCTGGCGCCGGGCAACATTGTCCGTGTGCAGGCTGCCTCTGACCAGACTGCTGTCCAGCTGAAACTCAGTCAGGGTATCCGCCGCTATGATTATGCTTACCAGGTCCTTGATCTGGTAAATCAGGAACGTGCCAAAAAGAACCGGAATCCTGTCACTATGGATAAGAACCTTCTGGAATGCGCCATGACCAGAGCAGAAGAACTGACCGTTTACGCCAGTCATACCCGTCCCAATGGTTCCATCTGTTTTTCAGCCTTTCCTTATTTTGAGGATCCAAGTGAAAATCTTGCGATCAACCAGGGAACTCCTGAAGAAGTTATGGAATCATGGATCGAATCTTCCGGACATTACACGAACATCATGAATTCCAAAAATGTTTCTGCCGGAATCGGCTGCTACTCACAGAACGGTCATCTCTACTGGATCCAGTGCTTTTCTTCTCACGCAACAGAAGCCTGCACACAGCCTGCCAATCAGACTGTGTCACCTGTTATTTCCGTGCTTCCAAAGCTGATAAATATCCATTTCAACGAAGCTTCTCCGATCACATTCACAGAAGAACAGAAAACACTGGCTATCTATATAACCTGTAATGGATTCAGCTATATGAGTTCCAGCCTTGACCCAGCTTCTTTCACATGGTCAACCGGAGATCCTTCCATTGCCACTGTGGATCAGAGCGGTGTTATCCGACTGAAAAGCAGAGGAACCACTACGGTTTCTGCCACACTGAAATCCTGCCCGGACAAAACACTGTCTGCAGATCTCAATGCATACTATGATCTGGAAAATTCCAGAGAGACTTCTCTTCGCTATACAAGTTCCTGGAACTATACCGGAAGTCCCATTACTTTTTCTCCTGAACTAAAATTCCATGGTCGTACGCTGACTGAGGGAAAAGATTATACGATTTCTTTCTCCAATAATCGTAACAGCGGTCTGGGAAGCTTCTCAATCACAGGACTTGGCTTTTATTCCGGAACTCTGACTGATGATTTCCTTATCCGGCAGATCAATCTCTCCCAGTCAGAAGTAACTTTTTCCCAGTCCTCCTATCTGTATACCGGAACCGCACTGACTCCGAAGCCCACTGTCACCTGGAATGGTATAACCCTGACAGAAAATGTAGATTATACACTCTCCTGGCATAACAATGCCCAGCAGGGAAACGCTTATGTTACTGTTTCCGGTAAGGGAAATTTCACCGGTGAAAATAATAAATATTTCTACATCGACCTTACCCCGATCACGGAAGCTGAGATTGGTGATATCCCGGATTATGAATATGCTCCTGGCAAAGAATTCAAGCCGGAGCCAACGGTCACATTAAATGGTGTTACTTTAAAGAAAGATGTTGATTATACCCTTTCTTATTATGATAACACCATGGCAAGTTCCAGAACCAACAGACCTCGTGTCCATATAACCGGTATCGGCATTTACAGAAGCGGTTTTTCCAAATACTTCACCATCAATCCACTGAAGCTCTCCGGTGAGACCATCCAACTGGCAGATCCAAACTGCAAAAGTGAAAGTGTAACCTCTTATCTGCGAAATAACCTGGTCATCACCTATAATGGCACACAACTGACCTCTGATGATTTTCGCATTACTTCTGTATACTATTCCTCCAGCAATGAGATCCTGGATTTTTCACTTTCCTATAAGCAGAATTATTCCGGTTCAAGGCATATGACATCTGTAAAGCTTTGCGATCTTTCGGATATTCCGGAACAGATCTTCAACGGCAATGCAGTAACTCCGAAGCCTACTGTAAAATACGGCTCGGACACGCTTCAGGAAGGCACGGATTATATCCTTACCTGGAAAGATAACGCCAAAACCGGCACTGGCTCCGTAACGGTTACAGGAATCAACAATTATTTTTCAAGTCAGTCCCTGACCTTTAAAATATCCGCTCCGGCACCAACGAGCACTCCAACTCCGAAACCTACTGCTACCCCAACGCCGAAGCCTACTGCTACTCCAAAGCCGAAGCCTACTGCTACCCCAACGCCGAAGCCTACTGCTACCCCGACTCCAAAGCCTACTGCCACTCCAACGCCGAAGCCTACTGCTACTCCAACTCCGAAGCCTACTGCTACCCCAGTTCCGAAGCCATCCACTACCCCGGCTCCGAAGCCATCCACTACTCCGGCTCAGAAGCCATCTACTACCCCGGCTCCAATGCCATCTGGCACTCCGGCTCCTGTGATCACGAAATTAACTGCACCGTCAATTAAGGCCTCTGCCTCCTGGAACAGCTGTACGCTCCGCTGGAACCGTATAAACAATGCCCGGAACTATATTCTCTACAGAAAAACAAATTCCGGAAAATACACAAAGATCAAAACTTTAAACGCAAATACTACTTCATACAAAGACACAAAGATCACTATCGGAAATAAATATTCTTACGTGATCCGTGCAAGCAAAAAAACATCCTCCGGTTATATCTACAGTCCAGCTTCCAAAGCAGTGACTGTGAAACCGAATCTGCTCCGTCCGTCCATAAAGCTTAAAACCCTCAAAGGAAAACAGACACTTTCCTGGAAAAAGATTTCCGGAGCAACCGGCTATGTCATCTATCAGAAAAAAGGAAATGGTTCCTTCAAAAAAGTAAAAACTATTTCTTTCAAAAATACCAGCTATACATTTAAGACAGCAAAAAATGTTACATATAGCTACAGACTGGTTCCATACCGCACAGTAAACAAGAAGGTAAAGACCGGACCTGCAAGTGCGGTAAAAACCGGAAAAGCAAAATAACAGACTTACCGGATCGGACAAAAAAAGGATGATGCGTCACCGAAACGCATCATCCTTTTTTCAGTTCTTTTCTTCTCCCTCTTCATAGGATTTTTCCCAAATCTCGGAAAATACTGCCAGCGGACAGTCTGTCAGCAGGCACATCAGAAGAAAGCACTCATATGGATTCACTATGTAGATCTCACTCATTTCGCAGCGGGCCAGGATCTCCTGGATCTCCTCCAGGAAATGGCGATATCTCGTATACGGATCATCCTCTGCCATCTCCTGAGAGATCACAAAAAACTCCAGCGTGATCAGATCGAACCGCTCCACCGGAAATTTATGGTTCAGGATATTGTTGATCCTCTGGCGGCTGAAGCGCTTCTGGCTGAAATGCTTTGCCAGAATGGATGCGGACATCTTTTTGAGATTTCCCATTTTATTAATGGGGATCCCGCTGCAGATAACCTTTTCCAGATCCGAAGCACTGATATTCTCAGGCTTCCAGATTTTTTTGCCACCGTTTTCTTCCTCATCTTCCTGATACATGGCTGCAATGATCTTCCTTGCCCGCTCCAGAAGGATCATAAATTCCTGAAAAGCCTGGCTCTTCTCTGATTTCGGATCATCATGTCTTCCTTTCAGAAAAGCCAGATATTCCAAAAGTTTTTCCTCACTGTCCAGACAAAGCCCTGTGCCATACACGATCTCTCCGGTCTTTTTTTCCACCGGAGTCATCTGTTTGTAGGTTTCTTTATATTCCTCCGCTTTATAATAGCCAAGATGATTCCGGTAACAATACCAGTAGATCACTTCTTCCGGATTATGGAAATCAAAATCCTGCTCACGAAGCACTCGGGTCAGAAAATCTGAAACATCCTCTGTACTCATCCGAAGTCCGAACCCCAGCAGAAAAACTGTTTCACGCTTCACAGATGCCTGAGTCAGCCAGTTATTCACCAGAGAACTCAGCTTGGCTGATGTAGGTGACATGGATTTCGGTGTGTAGGTTTCCTTGAAGGATTCCACAACGATCTCCCTGTAGACTTCCTGCGGCACCTGGGAAAAAGGCTCCTCAAGCTCTGCACGCTCATACACATATCGTTTCAGATAGTCACCAAAAGAAACCAGTTCCATCTCCTTGTAAAGATAATGAAAAATAACATCTGCATCCTCATCCTCAAAGGAATCCAGACTGACAACCTGGCGGAACTTCTGTGCCGCCTTTCTTGTAAATTCAAAGTCCTTCACTGAATCGAAGGCAACTGTCTGTTCAAAATCAAGATCCTGCATTCGATTTCTCATCGCAAATTTTCTCCTTATCCCTTTTCTTACTCCCCGGGTTTATTACCGTCCGGTACTGTGGCGCTCTGCCCAGCGTTTGAGAATATTTTTTTCTTCATAGCCGCTGATCTGTGCAAGGACCAGTGTCACATTATCTCTGCCGCCTCTTTCCAATGCCTGTTCCAGGATCTTACCTACTTTTTCTTCTGCGGTTTCTGTCCCGTCAAGGATCTTCTGAAGCTCCTCATCAGAAAGCATGTCTGTCACTCCATCTGAACAGATCAGATACGAGCTTCCCGGCTGATAACCGATCTCCACGATAGAAGGCTCCAGTGCCATGTTTTCTTCCTGAAAGCCCAGATACTGCGTCAGCGGAGCTTTTCCCAGCATTTTTCCGCCGATCACATGGTCCGTGGAAATCTGCTGAAACTTCCCCTGAAAATGACGGTAGATACGGCTATCCCCAAGGTTGCAGGCATAGATTGCCTTTTCGCTGAAAGACAAAAGTGCCATGGTTGTTCCCATGCTTCTGATACAGTTTTCATTGCTGTAGCGACATACTGCCTCATTCATATTTTCGCAGGCTCCTGTCAGAAAAACCACAGGCTCTTTTTTCAGGGTCTTTTTGTTTTCTTCATAGAAGCCTCCCAGCGCTTCCACAGCCGCAGAAGCTGCCATTTCACCGCAGCTTTCTCCGCCCATGCCGTCAAAAACAGCCAGCATTGGAAGCTGCCAGTGCTGTGTATGACCTGCCAGGATTCCGTCAACCCCCTGGTTGTGCACCGGCAGGCGCACTCCGCAGCACCAGAAATTATCCTCATTATTTGTCCTCACCTTTCCGGTGTGACATGTATACGCATAATCAATCTGATAGGCCATTCTTTTTCCTTTCGTAAAAACCCTTCGACATTACTGCTGAAGCTCCACTACAGAATTACTCCAGTATTTGTCTCCCAGTTCTACATATTTGTCGTTATCGCTCTCTTTATCATGAACCTTACCATCTGCATCGATCCATCGGATCAGAAGGCCGTCCTGATAATAAAAATACTGCTTCTCATCTCCGTCCCATACATAAGTATAAAACATCTGCTCGCCCCAGTAAAAATATTCCTCATAAACGCCATCTGCGGAACTGCCGGGATATACAAGTACTTTGGCGATCTCTCCTGATCCGTTATAAAAGCGCAGGCAATCCCCCTCTGTACCTTCACGTCTATAGCTGTCCAGGGCATTTTCTATGGTTGTCGCATGGTCACGTATCGTTTCCATTGCCTGTGCGAAACTTTTATCCGAATTGTCTGCAGTACCGAAATTTCCTTTGTTCAGAGCATCAGAATCATCGGAATCTGTATACGAAGGTTCCCCGTTATCCGCAGGTTTCCGTATCGTTCGTACCGCAAGGATCCCGCCGATCAGCACAACAAGGATCCCGGCTGTTATAAGCATTCTGAAAATACCTTTCCGTTTCCTTCTGTCATCGTCATTTCCGTCATTCTCTGGCACGGATCCTTCCCACTCCTGGAGATTCTGGTCACGGTCGTCTTCCAGATCTGTGATAGAGGTAACTCTGGGCTTTACAGCTCCGGTTTTTCTTATACCGGGATCTGACTGACGGGAACGTCCTGACGGATAACCGGACAGGCTATCCTTTTCGGATGCTGTTTTTCCGGATGCAGATTTCTGAGGCTTCTGTATTGTGCTCTGAGCCTTTGGCGTATTCCGGTCTGCATTTTTTGCTATTTCTCCGGCTGTCGGTTTCTCCGGCTGTATGGATACCGGCACAGGATTTTTACGTGCCTGACGGATCGCATCCGTATTCAGCTGACTCGTTCTTGCCAGCTGTCTGGCTGCACCCTCCTGAAGAAACTTCGGCATGGACTCCGGAACAGGTCTTTCCTCCACTGGTTTCGGTTTCTCATGAACTCCCTGTTCTCTGTTTGCCGCTCCATACCGGATTTCTTCCAGTGCTTCCCGAAACTTCTCAGGAGTCTGATATCGTTCTTTTGCATCATAAGCACAGGCTTTTAAGATAACGGAGCCGAAAGCCTCTCCTGCATCCACAGGTGGTGGCGGTGTTTCGCCTGACATCCTCCTCGTGAGTGCGTTTTCCTTATCTCTGTATGTGATCAGCTGTTTTTCAAGATTCAGAAACGGAAGCCTGTTATGATTCATCAGTTTATATAACACCAAGCCAAGTGCATAAATGTCCACTCTGCTGTCGTACTGTTCTCCCCTGTACATCTCCGGCGCCATATAGGAATAAGTTCCCTTTTTGGAAAGGGTACTCATGGTTTTTTCCAGTTCTCTGGCGATTCCAAAGTCCCCCAGCTTGAAATCCCCGAACCTGGATACAAAAATATTCTCAGGTTTGATATCCCTGTGGATGATGTGAAGCTGCCCACAGTATTCCAGTGATCTGCAAAGATCGATACCCAGCTTCATCACTTCTTTTTCTGTGAGATTTTTTCCCGCATAATATTCCATGAAGCTTGTGAGATATTCCATGCGGATAAAAATATCCCATCCGATCTCGTCCAGATATTCCATCACCTTGTAATCTTCTACAGATACAATATGGGAATTTCCCCGGAAATACTCCATGGTGCTTACTTCCTGAATGCACTCCTCCACCAGATTTTCAAAATAACCGCGGACAGATTTTTCATCACCGGATTCTGAGCGCACACTGTCCAGCTCCCCTTTACTGGCGGGGATTGTGATTATCTTAATTGCCGAGTAAAAAGAACGTCCCTTCTCAGTTCTCTGAGCTTTATACACTCTTCCAAAAGAGCCTTCCCCGATCTTGCTTACGATCTTCCATTCCGGCCACGGGGAAATTGGCAGTTCCTTGTCCATCGCAATCCCTCCTCTCTCAGAAACTCCCTGCTTATAAACAGAAATCTCCCTCCGGATTTCCGGGGGGAGATTTATTTATATTAGCAAGGTATATCGACTTATTCTTCTACCGGTGCAGTTTCCTCTGCTGTCTCTTCAACAGCAATGGTCTCTTCCTCCGGAGCAGTCTCAGTCTTCTCTTCCTCTACGGAAATTTCCTCTGTATCCTCAGGCTCCTCGGAAGCTGTTTTTACCTCCGGCATTCCTGTGTCAAGACTGATCTCACTGTAACGCTTCATACCTGTACCTGCAGGAATCAGCTTACCGATGATAACGTTCTCTTTCAGACCGATCAGCGGATCGATCTTACCTTTGATAGCAGCCTCTGTCAGGACTTTTGTTGTTTCCTGGAAGGATGCTGCTGACAGGAAGGAGTTTGTAGCAAGGGATGCTTTGGTAATACCAAGCATAACCTGTTTGCCCTCTGCCGGCTGTTTGCCCTCTGCCTCAAGTTTCTCGTTAACTTCCTCAACATCAAGGACATCAACAAGTGTTCCTGGCAGGAACTCTGTATCTCCGTTATCCTCGATACGGATCTTCTTCAGCATCTGATGAACGATAACCTCGATATGCTTATCGTTGATCTCAACACCCTGCAGACGATATACACGCTGAACCTCACGGATCATGTAATCCTGAACTGCACGCACACCCTTGATTCTCAGGATATCATGCGGATTTACACTACCTTCTGTCAGCTCATCGCCGGCCTCAAGAACCTGTCCATCAAGGACTTTGATACGAGAACCGTATGGGATCAGGTAAGTCTTGGAATCGCCTGTCTCCGGATCGTTTACGATGATCTCACGTTTCTTCTTAGTGTCGTTGATCGTGGCAACACCTGGGATCTCTGTGATGATCGCAAGACCTTTCGGCTTTCTTGCCTCAAAAAGCTCCTCGACACGAGGAAGACCCTGTGTGATATCTCCACCGGCAACACCACCGGTATGGAAAGTACGCATGGTCAGCTGTGTACCTGGCTCACCGATAGACTGTGCTGCGATGATACCAACAGACTCACCAACCTGTACCGGCTCACCGGTAGCCATGTTCGCACCATAACATTTTGCGCAGACACCAACCTTGCACTTACAGGAAAGGATGGTACGGATCTTCAGTTTGTCGATCGGTCCGCCTGTCTGGTTGCTTACGCCCTCTTTCATGATACGGGCTGCACGCTTCGGTGTGATCATGTGGTTTGCTTTAACAAGGATTTCTCCATCTTTATTCTTAACTGTCTCACAGGAGAAACGTCCTGTGATACGCTCCTGAAGGCTCTCGATCTCTTCTTTTCCGTCCATGAATCCACGAACGACCATACCGGAGATCTCTGCTCTGTTCTCACAGCAGTCCGCCTCACGAACGATCAGATCCTGGGATACGTCAACAAGTCGTCTTGTCAGGTATCCGGAATCGGCTGTACGAAGAGCGGTATCAGAAAGACCTTTACGAGCTCCATGAGCGGACATGAAGTACTCCAGTACGTCAAGACCTTCACGGAAGTTTGACTTGATCGGGAGCTCAATGGTATGACCGGTTGTATCAGCCATCAGTCCTCGCATTCCGGCAAGCTGTTTGATCTGCTTATCGGAACCACGGGCTCCGGAGTCAGCCATCATGAAGATGTTGTTGTATTTATCCAGTCCGTCGAGCAGTGCTTTTGTCAGCGCATCGTCGGTCTTCTTCCAGGTATCTACAACCTCTTTGTAACGCTCTTCGTCTGTAATAAGACCACGTTTGAAGTTTCTTGTAATCTTGTCTACCGTTGCCTGTGCTTCTGAGAGCATCTGCGGTTTCTGCGGCGGCACGGTCATATCGGAAATGGATACGGTCATGGCTGCACGGGTGGAGTATTTATATCCGGTTGCCTTGATATAGTCCAGAACCTCTGCGGTCTTGGTAGCTCCGTGTGTATTGATGACTTTTTCCAGAATCTGTTTCAGCTGTTTCTTGGCAACGAGGAAATCAACTTCAAGAGCAAGCTCGTTACCCGGAACCGTACGGTCTACGTATCCCAGATCCTGCGGCAGAATCTCATTGAAGAGGAATCTTCCGAGTGTGGAGCTTACGTTCTGCTGCATTACAGTACCATCTTCCATCTCTTTTTCGCAGCGGATGGTAATCTTGGTCTGCAGGGTAATGTATCCGTTTTCATATGCCAGGATAGCTTCATTCATATCGCGGAAGAAGCTTCCCTCGCCCTTCTCGCCCGGACGCTCCTGGGTCAGATAATAGATACCAAGAACCATATCCTGGGAAGGAACGGCTACCGGACCACCATCGGACGGTTTCAGAAGGTTGTTCGGAGAAAGAAGCATGAAACGGCACTCTGCCTGTGCTTCTACGGACAGCGGCAGATGGACAGCCATCTGGTCACCGTCGAAGTCGGCGTTGAATGCGGTACAAACCAGCGGATGCAGTTTGATTGCTTTACCTTCTACCAGAATCGGCTCGAATGCCTGGATACCCAGACGATGCAGTGTAGGGGCACGGTTCAGCATAACCGGATGCTCTTTGATGACGTCCTCGAGAACGTCCCATACCTGCGGCTCGAGTTTCTCGACCATTTTCTTTGCGTTTTTGATGTTGTGTGCAGTACCGTTGGAAACCAGCTCTTTCATAACGAACGGTTTGAACAGCTCGATTGCCATTTCTTTCGGCAGACCGCACTGGTAAATCTTCAGTTCCGGTCCTACGACGATAACGGAACGGCCAGAGTAGTCAACACGTTTACCAAGAAGGTTCTGACGGAAACGGCCGGATTTACCTTTCAGCATGTCGGACAGAGATTTCAGCGGACGGTTTCCAGGACCGGTTACCGGGCGGCCGCGGCGGCCGTTGTCGATCAGGGCATCAACTGCCTCCTGGAGCATACGTTTCTCGTTGCGCACGATGATATCCGGCGCACCGAGCTCCAGCAGTCTCTTCAGACGGTTGTTACGGTTGATGATACGGCGGTACAGGTCATTCAGGTCGGATGTTGCAAAACGTCCTCCGTCAAGCTGTACCATAGGACGCAGATCCGGCGGAATAACCGGAACCGCATCAAGAATCATCCACTCCGGACGGTTTCCGGACTCACGGAATGCCTCAACAACCTCAAGTCTCTTGATGATGCGGGCTCTCTTCTGTCCGGTAGAATCTTTAAGACCTGCCTTTAATTCAGCAGACTCTTTTTCCAGATCAATTGCCATCAGAAGCTCTTTGATGGATTCCGCACCCATACCTGCACGGAAGCTGTTTCCGAACTCCTCTCTGGCATCCTGGTATTCTTTCTCGGTCAGAACCTGTTTGTACTGTAATTTGGTATCGCCTGCATCAAGAACGATGTAGTTTGCGAAATACAGAACCTTTTCCAGAGTTCTCGGAGACAGATCCAGGATCAGTCCCATACGGGACGGAATTCCTTTGAAATACCAGATATGGGATACCGGAGCTGCAAGCTCGATGTGTCCCATACGCTCACGGCGCACACTGGATTTTGTTACTTCTACGCCGCATCGGTCGCAGATTACGCCTTTGTAGCGAATTTTCTTATATTTACCGCAATGGCACTCCCAGTCTTTGCTTGGTCCGAAGATTCTTTCACAGAACAGACCGTCTTTTTCCGGTTTCAGCGTTCTGTAGTTGATGGTCTCCGGTTTTTTTACCTCGCCATGGGACCACTCCCGGATTTTCTCCGGGGAGGCAAGTCCTATTTTGATGGCATCAAAGCTCATCTGGTAATTTTCTTTTTTTGCTGTTTCTGGCATTTGATTACCCCTTTCCTCGCAAAGCGAAGATCTACAAGTTACATGTCATCATCTGAACTTTCATCCAGATCAAGATAAGAGTCTTCTTCTTCATCCTCTTCCACATCTACCATTTCTTCTCCGTCAAACTCTTTCTTGGAGAATCCATAGTCACCAAATCTCTCGTCCTCTCTGTCAGAGTAACGGTCTCCCTCGATGATGTGGTTCAGATTGGTATCACCGTAATCAACTGATTCCATAATTTTAACTTCGGTATTGTCATCACGCAGTACGCGGACATCGAGTGCCAGGGACTGCAGCTCTTTCAACAATACTTTGAAGGATTCCGGAATACCAGGCTCCGGAATATTGTCGCCCTTGATGATGGCTTCGTATGTCTTCACACGGCCAACCACATCGTCAGACTTCACAGTCAGGATCTCCTGCAGCGTGTAGGATGCACCGTACGCCTCAAGAGCCCAAACCTCCATCTCTCCGAAACGCTGTCCACCGAACTGAGCTTTACCACCCAGCGGCTGCTGTGTAACGAGGGAGTATGGGCCGGTAGAACGTGCATGGATCTTATCGTCTACCAGGTGATGCAGTTTCAGGTAATGCATGTGTCCGATGGTGGTTCTTCCATCAAACGGCTCACCGGTACGTCCGTCGCGGAGCTGTACCTTACCGTCTCTTGCGATATCAACGCCCTTCCACAGTTCTCTGTGATCCAGGTGCTCTTCCAAGTACTGATATACTTCCGGAAGCAGAACATCTTTATATTTCTCGGAGAATGCATCCCATTCCATGTTTACATAATCGTTTGCCAGTTCCAGGGTATCCTGAATATCTTTCTCGTTTGCGCCGTCGAAAATCGGGGTGGATACGTTAAATCCAAGCGCTGCTGCTGCAAGGCTCAGGTGGATCTCCAGCACCTGTCCGATGTTCATACGGGACGGCACACCCAGAGGGTTCAGCACGATGTCCAGCGGACGTCCGTTCGGCAGGAACGGCATATCCTCTACAGGAAGTACACGGGAAACGACACCCTTGTTTCCGTGACGACCAGCCATCTTATCGCCGACAGAGATTTTTCTCTTCTGTGCGATGTAGATGCGGACTGCCTGGTTTACTCCAGGAGAAAGTTCGTCGCCGTTTTCACGGGTAAATACTTTGGCGTCCACGATGATACCATACTCACCGTGCGGTACTTTCAGGGAAGTATCACGTACTTCTCTTGCTTTCTCGCCAAAGATGGCACGGAGCAGACGCTCCTCTGCGGTCAGCTCAGTCTCTCCCTTCGGAGTTACTTTTCCGACCAGAATATCACCGGCACGTACCTCTGCACCGATGCGGATGATTCCACGCTCGTCCAGGTCTTTTAAGGCTTCATCGCCGACTCCCGGAACGTCTTTTGTGATCTCTTCCGGTCCAAGCTTGGTGTCACGGGCCTCTGCCTCGTACTCCTCGATGTGGATGGACGTGTAATCATCATCCTGTACCAGACGCTCGCTAAGAAGAACGGCGTCCTCGTAGTTATATCCTTCCCAGGTCATAAATCCGATCAGCGGGTTTTTACCAAGTGCAAGCTCGCCCTGGTAAGTAGACGGACCGTCTGCGATTACTTCGCCGGCCTCTACATGGTCACCTTTAAATACGATCGGTTTCTGGTTGTAGCAGTTGCTCTGGTTGCTTCGCATGAATTTGGTCAGATGGTAAACATCTTTTGTTCCGTCATCATTGTTCATGCGGATCTCGTTGGAGCAGGAGTAGGAAATGGTTCCTGCTTTCTTTGCAACGACGCAGACACCGGAGTCTACGGCTGCTTTTGCTTCGATACCGGTTCCTACTACAGGAGCATCGGTGATCATCAGCGGTACGGCCTGACGCTGCATGTTGGATCCCATCAGCGCACGGTTCGCATCGTCGTTCTGAAGGAACGGGATCAGCGCCGTAGCAACGGAGAATACCATCTTCGGAGACACGTCCATGTAATCAAACATGTGCGGCTCATAGGACTGGGTCTCATCCAGATAACGTCCGGAAACGTTCTTGTTGATGAAGTGTCCTTCTGCATCCAGCGGCTCATTTGCCTGTGCTACATGGTAATTATCCTCTTCATCTGCGGTCATGTAGACTACTTCGTCTGTAACACGCGGATTTTTCGGATCTGATTTGTCAATTCTTCTGTATGGAGCCTCAACGAAGCCATACTCGTTGATGCGCGCATACGATGCCAGAGAGTTGATAAGACCGATGTTCGGTCCCTCAGGAGTCTCGATCGGGCACATTCTTCCGTAATGGGAGTAGTGAACGTCTCGAACCTCGAATCCGGCACGGTCACGGGACAGACCGCCAGGTCCAAGGGCGGAAAGACGTCTCTTGTGCGTCAGCTCTCCAAGCGGGTTGTTCTGATCCATGAACTGGGACAGCTGGGAAGATCCGAAGAACTCTTTGATTGCAGCTGTAACCGGTTTGATATTGATCAGGGACTGCGGAGAAATTCCGTCGATGTCCTGTGTTGTCATACGCTCACGTACCACACGCTCCATACGGGACAGACCGATGCGGTACTGGTTCTGAAGCAGCTCACCTACGGCACGGATTCTACGGTTGCCCAGGTGGTCGATATCATCGGCATTTCCTGCGCCGTATTCCAGATGCATGTTGTAGTTGATGGAAGCGAAAATATCTTCCTTTGTGATATGTTTCGGAATCAGGTCGTGGATGTCACGTTTGATCGCCTGTTTGATCTCTTCGATATCGGTATTCTCCTCCAGGATCTTTTCCAGAACCGGATAGTATACTTTCTCGTTGATGCCAAGCTCTTCCTCGTCAACATCTACCCATGCTTTCAGATCTACCATTAAGTTGGAAAGAACTTTTACGTTTCTCTCCTCGGTCTGGATCCATACATACGGTACTGCTGCGTTCTGAATCTTGTCTGCGAGTTCCAGAGTAACGGTGGTGCCTTTTTCTGCAAGGATTTCACCGGTGGACGGATCTACAACATCCTCAGCGAGGATCTGGTTGCGGATACGGCTGCGCAGCGCAAGTTTCTTGTTGAATTTATAACGGCCTACCTTTGCCAGGTCATAGCGACGCGGGTCAAAGAACATGCTCATGATGAGGCTCTCTGCATTTTCTACTGCGAGAGGCTCGCCCGGACGAATTTTCTTGTACAGCTCGAGAAGACCTTCCTGATAGTTGGTGGAAGTATCTTTGGTGAAACTTGCAAGAATCTTCGGCTCTTCACCGAACAGCTCTACGATCTCTGCATTGGAACTTACTCCAAGTGCACGGATGAGGACTGTGATCGGAACTTTTCTGGTACGGTCTACGCGGACATAGAAGACGTCGTTGGAATCGGTCTCGTACTCCAGCCATGCTCCACGGTTCGGGATTACGGTACAGGAGAACAGTCTCTTTCCGAGCTTATCATGTGCGATGCCGTAATAAATACCAGGGGAACGTACCAGCTGGCTGACGATTACTCGCTCTGCACCATTGATAACGAATGTTCCTGTTGCTGTCATCAACGGCAGATCACCCATGAAAATTTCGTGCTCTGTGATCTCGTCTTTTTCCTTATTATATAATCTTACTTTTACCTTTAACGGTGCCGCATAAGTAGCGTCACGCTGTTTACACTCTTCGATTGAGTATTTTACGTCATCTTCACACAGTGTAAAGTCTACGAATTCAAGGCTCAGCCGTCCGCCGTAGTCGGAGATTGGTGAAATGTCATCAAAGACTTCCTTGAGTCCGCTTCTCAGGAACCAGTCATAGGAATCCTTCTGGACTTCAATCAAGTTGGGCATTTCCAATACTTCTTTTTGTCTCTGGTAACTCATTCGCATACTTTTTCCGGTAGGTATCGGACGTATTCTGTTTTTCTCCATTGACGTTGTCACCCCTTGTGTTATAATATATTTATTACCGCTCATGCCTGAACAAAAGGTTTTAGGCATATCTTGCCATAATAGTGCATTTTCTAGATTATCATGTTTTTTCAAGTGTGTCAATAAAACAGATTGTATTTTTTTCAGTACAATCTGTTTTTTACTGGTTTTTCCGCCAGGACCCTGTTAGAATAGTACTTTAGATGTGATTGAAAGCACTGATTTTTCAGAAAAAAGCCGCCTGTTTGATTTTATTTGTCAAATCAAACAGGCGGCTTTTTTTATTTTATTTGTCAAAGCGGATATTCGCAATCCGATCCAGATTCCGCTTATGCCGCATTGAACCGTTTCTTTTAATGCTGAATGTTATCAGACATCAGTTCCATAAAGCTCCACGGCTTCAGAACTTTGTTGATCTCTGCAAAGACTTTATCGTCGTAGTTGTGTTTTACTTCGGTCTTTTTATCAAACACCATGGTATCCGCATCCTCTGCTTCTGTTTCCGGCCAGTGCGGGAGTCCCTCGTGATCCGGGGTTCCGTTCTTTGCAAAGGCGAGCAGGGCGCCAAAGATTTCGCTTTCCAGTTTATCACTGACATCCGGGATTCCGCAGATTTCTACGAGATCGCTATTGCCGAAGAAATACGGGATGTCGGAGCAGTGCCATGCCGGTTTGCCGTTCTGGAACGGGAATTCCAGGGCGAAGTTGTAGAGATATGCTTTGCCGCCGCCTTTTGCGAACAGTTTGGCAAGTTTTACGGTCGGCTCACGCATTGCGCGGTCGATCGCAAGAACATCTACGCCGTTCTTCTCCGGATATGCTTCTTTGAAGGCGTCCAGAACCTTTTCGGCATTGTCTCCATAAACCTTTTTGAGGATTTCCAGAATCTCTTCCGCTGTCAGTTTGTTCTTATCATAAGCTGCCGGTGCAAACGTTGCGAACTCGCCGTATACGGTTCCGATCATCATCGGAATCTGATGTGCATGCTCACGGAAGCCTGCGTCGAATGGATTTCCGCAGAAGTAATCGCCCTTTTTCGGGCCGCCGCCGATGTAGCCGCCATTCTGTGCGATAGCCGGGGATACCTTTGCATATGCTGCGGCAAGCTGCGGATACGGTACGGTTTCCAGCTGCGCCACATCATCAAAGCCAAGCTCTTTCATCATTGCCGTGACAATCTCTGTTCCGTCTTTTTCTCCTGCGCCGAGCGGATCCCCTTCCATCACACCGCTCATGACAAGGCCTTTCTGGAACAGGCCGTCTGCTGATGGAATCTGCATCAGGTCAATCACCTTCATTCCGCCGCCGGACTGGCCGAAAATGGTTACATTCTCCGGATCGCCGCCGAACAGGGCAATATTGTCATGTACCCACTGCAGGGCTGCCACCATATCGGCGTGGCCTGCGTTTGCGGAGTTTTTGTATTTTTCCCCAAACGGAGACAGATCCAGATATCCTAAAATATTCAGTCTGTGGTTGACAGAAACAAGAATCGAATCACCTTTCTTTGCGATGCTGACGCCGTCATACGCAACCTGCTCGATGGAAGATCCCGCTGCGTATCCACCGCCGTGGAACCATACGAGAACCGGTTTTTTGGCTTCCGGATCAAGTTTGTTTGTCCAGATATTTAAGGACTGGCAGTGCTCATCCTGCGGCCAGTAGCGGTGCGGAACCATAAGCTCGCCGTTCGGTGTATCTTGGTTCTGAAGCGGGCATACAAAGCCGTAGTTTGTCGCATCCTTCACGCCATCCCATTTGGACGGAACCGGCATCTGGAAACGGTCTGCGTATGCATACGGAATTCCTTTGTAAATGTAAACACCGTCATAAAAATAACCTTTTAAATCGCCGGATGTGGTATGCAGCACCGGCACGCCATCGTAATCAAATATTTTCCCCATTTTGAAATACCTCTTTTCTGTAGAATTTAGCATTTATGTTGTTTTCAGTATAAACAATATTTTCGTCCTTTTCTACTCGAATTGTCGCAAGATCTTCTTATATTGTTGCTTTTTTTCCACTCTTTCTCTGTATTCTCCCACCGCGAGTGCAATTTTTTGAAGATTTTACAGAATCTGCTCCACCTCAATCAGCGCCGTCTCGTGCGGCTCCAGGCGTTCCTGCACCGTGAGGCTGCCTTCCGGGTCGGTTTCCTGCTCCCAGACACGGTATTCCGGGTCCGCACTGTGGCACAGCATCGCGCGCTCCATCCGGTTCATCCGCTCCGGAGCTCCCATCCGCACCCACGCATCGTAGCTGCTGCCGTGCTCTTTTGTCACTTTATACAGCCGCAGGCAATATTTTCCCGGTTCCAGTCCGGTCAGTTTCACTGAAAAGGTCCGGATTTCCCCCATATTGAATACGCGGTAACGGTCCGTGCGGGAAATATTCACGGCATGGCGGTAGCGGTACAGCATATCGTAGTGAACATAGTTGTACAGGTAAATCTGGCTTTGGTTTTTCTCCGGCTCCGTGCTGATAAAATAGCCGTCCCCACGCTTCACCAGACGAGATCCCATTCTGCCGAGCAGCCGCAGCGCAGTGCAGACCGCCTTTGGAATGCCGTTCATCGTGAACAGCCCAAAACCTCCATGATACGTTTCCCGCGCCGGAAATACTTCATCCAAACGGTCATTGACCGAGAAATACGCAATTCCCTGCAGCGCCTCTTCATTTTCCAGAAGATTTTTAAACAGCCATGCCGCTTTATAACAGGTATCGTTGCACAGATCCCTCTGCCAGATGTTGCTGCTGCACTCATCCACCAGAACCGGCAGTGCACCAAGCCCAGCCTTCTGCAGCAGACCTTTTACCTTCTCCCCGCGGTTCCGCAGAAAATCCGGGTCGCGGCTCACAATCATATTGACGCTCTCGTTGTTCTGGATCAGATTCATTTTCTCCTCTTCCTCTCCATAGATCACCGTGCCAAACGAGCGGAATGCAAAAATTTCCGGCACACATTCCTTTTCCTTCATAGTTTCGATAAAGGCTTTGAGATGTTCCTCCGGTCCAAGACCAAAGGAAAGACATGTTACAAGATCCGGGCTCACACGTTTCATCTCCTCGTACGATGCTTTCCACGTCTCAAAGAACTCATCTCCTCCATCAATCGTGATCACGTCTCCGCTGATCCACGGGTTGAAAATCCAGCGCCGCATCTGGTTGATTCCATACCGTTCCCTTAGATGTTCCATCAGGTTTTTGATCAGCATGCGCCACTCAGCCAGATCTCGCGGAGAGCTGCTTAGCGCCGGACGCATCGTTCTTCCCGGGTCTGTTTTTGCCAGCAGCAACGGCATATGGCCGAATTCCAGCAACGGCTTCGCTCCCGTGGAAAGGATGAAATCGATCACCTCATCAATATAGTTCCAGCAGAACTGAATCTCGCCCCACATATTCCGCCGAAGTACGCACATATCATCATCAAGAATTCCTTTTACGCGGATCAGCTCATAGCCGAGCTCCTGCACCAGCTGTTCCAGCTCATCCTGCACCTCGCGGTTCAGCACACTTGCCGCATAGCCAGCATTGATCACGCGCTTCCAGTGGCCTGCCACTCTTGGTTTCCGTCCGTTTACTGCCGCTGTCACGGAAACGGCACTCTCATTTATCGTCTCAATCTCCTGCTCCGTGACCGCTGCATACTGCAGGAGACTCTGGAAAATATCATGGTCTCCCGCCGCCTCTTCCCGCTCTTTTCCTTTCTTTTCACGCTGTTTTACTGTATATTCCATCTGCTTCCGGTATTCGCTCGGTGTCATACCGCGGTATTTGCGGAATGCGCGGATCATCGCCGTCTCATTGACAAATCCATTGTGATAGGCAATCTCCGTCAGCGTTGCGCCGCTGTGCATTTCCTGTACGGCATGCGCCAGGCGCACCTGCGTCACGTACTCCCGAAATGATACACCGAAATACTGCGGAAAGCTCCGTGAAATATAGGCACGGCTCAGATAAAGATGATCCGCCAGATCCTCCAGCGTAATCTCTTCCCGGCAATGCTGCAGAATATAGTCTGATGCCCGCTGAATGCGTTCCCTTCCGCCCCGGCCCTGTTCCACCTTTTCCCCGGATGTAAAGTAAAAAAGCAGATCCTCCAGAAGCGCCGTCACACGGCTTTTCATATAGATCGGTTGTTCCTCATTATTCTTGTACATCTCAAGAAAGATCCGTGCCATATCCCGCCGGATCAAATCAAATTTTTCCTGCTGATCTTCCATATAAAAAAACGACTGACATTTGACTTCACATTTCAGCAGCTTAATGTGAAATGAATCAATCGTCTCCGCTGAAACGCAGAGCGACAGAGCAAGTCCGTCTTCGTCCAGATCCAGGTCACAGATCTGAAACCGGTTGATCGCAAAGATAGATCCCATCGGGAGATTGTGAACTTCCCCGTCCTCGTAGCTGACTCTTCCACTCCCACGAAGCAGAAATAAAAGTTCAAAATCCGGATTCCACAGTTCCCGTTTCTTCTCCGGCCGGAGTAGCCGAAAACGGAATCCCGGCATTTCCTGTTTTGTTCCTTTCAGCATCATGTCTTCGTCTCTGTTGTCTCTTTCCATTTCACACCTCATGATAGATTTTTTTGTTGTATTGTACCACAAAAAAGGTCCCGCAAAAAGATCTTCTCCTTTTGTGGGACCAATTTTTCGGTTTTTGTTTTAGTTTTTGCAATTATTCCTTCACCTTCAGCACCAGACACTGATACGGTTGCAGACGGATCGTTTCCTCGCCTGCCTCGCAGGTGTCATAGTTATTCAGAAGTACTTCTTCGATTGTGTCTGTAAATGGCAATGTAATGCCATCCGCAAGAGAAGTAGTAAGGATCAGAATATTATTCTTCTCATCCTTCCTGCGGTACGCCAGAACGCCGCTTACCGTCTCGTATTCCGGAATCAGCGTTCCGTAGAGGAAGGTTTCTTCCAGATCTTCACGTCGTCTTACTGCCACCATTTTGCGGTAAAACCACAGCAGGGAATCAGGATCTTTTTCCTCGGCCTCATAGTTCAGTTCCGTATAGTTTTTATTCACCGGGAACCACGGCGTACCTGTTGTGAATCCCGCCTCGGCAGATGCATCCCACTGCATCGGAGTTCTGCTGTGCTCGCGGCTCTCGCGGTTGATCTGCTCGAGCGCTTCCGCATCCGTTTTTCCTTCTGCAATCAGACGGTCGTAAATAGCAAAGGTCGGTTTGTCGACGAATCCCTGAATAGACTGTTTCGGGTTGTCGCGCATGCCAATCTCCTGTCCCTGATACAGAAATACAATACCCGGCAGGAAGAAATTGGTGACCGGAAGCATCTTTTCGCTGTAGCGGTTCTGGTCCTCCGGCATCAGGAACCGGTCGATGATGCGCGTTTTGTCATGGTTTTCGAGAAAGTTGCAGAGCATGCCGCGGCCATCCACGATTTTCTGCGCCGCAAAAAGCTGATCGCGATAATCGTCAAACAACGCCACGGTATTGCCCCATTTCGGGTTACGCACATTGTCGAGGGTGTGACAAAAATCGAAAACGGACGAGAAACTGCCGTTTTCCCCAATCACATCCTCCACATCCTCCGGTCCCATGTGATCGTACTCTCCGATCGTCAGCGCATCGGTCGGCGCAAAGGTGCGCTCCTTCATTTCACACAAGATATCGGCAAGACCGTCTACATTGTTGAAATACTCGAACGCCATATTGTACTCGTCCGGTCCATCCGGCGGAAGGTTGGTGTACTGATAATTCTTTTTCAGATGGCTGATCGCATCAAGACGGAATCCGCCAAGTCCCAGATCCATCCATTTTAAAATCATCTCATAAATTTCTTCCCGCAATTTGGGATTCTCCCAATTGAGATCCGGCTGCTCTTTTGTGAAGATGTGGAGGTAATACAGGTTATCATATCCCGGTACTTTCTCCCATGCGCTGCCGCCAAAAATCGACCGCCAGTTGTTCGGCTCTTTGCCGTCTTTTCCTTCCCGGAACACATAATACTTTCCGTACTTTCCAAACGGATCTTTGAGTGCCGCCTGAAACCACGCATGCCGGTCAGAGGAATGATTCACGACAAGATCCATCAGGATGCGGATGCCGCGCTTTTTTGCCTCCGCGATCAGCTCCTTCATGTCCTCCATCGTTCCAAACGACGGGTCGATATCCATGTAATCGGAAATATCGTATCCGTTATCTACCATCGGGGATGCAAACACCGGGCAGAGCCAGATGACATTGGCTCCCAGCTTTTCTATTTTGTCAAGATGACGGATCACGCCTTTCAGATCCCCGATTCCATCTCCGTTGGTATCCTGAAAACTCTTCGGATAAATCTGGTATCCAACCGTTTTGTGCCACCACTTTTTCTCCATTGCTTTTCTCCTGTTCATTTTGTTTTTATGATGCGGGCCGTTCTTTAGGTTTACCGCAAAACCTATAGTGTTTCCACTATATCACAAAAGAATGGATTATGCTACTTTTTCTTTTTGATTTTTCCCGATGTCCGCTTTACCGTTACGGCTCACTGTTTTTTCATCAGCGGCAAAATCACGCAGGAAGCAGCTTCTCCCCCCATATGAATGGTCTGATGGGCAATTTTATTTTCCGTTTTTTCCGACCACAGCCCTTTCTGATTGCTGTGAACATGATACTGCGGGAAGTCGGAGGAGGAAACATCTACACGAATGCGGGAACCCTTTGGAATCGTGTATACAATATTCCACATAGTAATCTGCACCTCTGCCACGCTGCCCGGTTCATAGGCCCCAGCCTCCGTTTTTCCCTGCTCCAATGTTGCAATCGAGGAACGAATGTTGTACGCTTTTCCTTCCGGCGTTACCTCCATGATTTTAGCGGTGAATGCCGTATCCTCGCAATCACTTTCCACGAACAGACGGACGGAAGCTTTTCCGTTCAGCGTGAAAGTTTCTTCCAGCGGTTCTGATACAAAACTCAGGACATCCTCACGATAGTCCGGTTCCGGCTGGAGATGACTGCCGATCTGCGGCATCGTATGCAGAAGGGCTTCTCCTCCGATGCTCTCGACGGGAGTGGCCGGGTCAAACGTGTAGTTTCTCGTTTTTTCCTGTTCCGGCGTGTCTGTCCGCAGTGTTTTCTCATCCAGATACAGCGTCATGCTTCCCGCAGTTCCTTTTTCTCCCAGTCCGTCGGACACGATGTCAATCCACCGGTCTGCGCCGATCTCATAGGCACGGATCCGCTGTGTTGGGATTTCTTTTTGTTTCAGCGTCAGCTCAAACCATTCCAGCATCTTTGGAATTTCTTCATTCTGCGGGTGCAGCACCTCTTTATCTTCAAGACAAATCTGGAAAAAGTGGTTCCATGCACCGATTTCCAGCCAGCTGTGCTGTTTCGTCTCCTCGTTCAGCCGCTCCCACGTTTTCATACTGCTGCCGTGGTGATGATCGTACCAGCCGCTTAAAAGATAAATCGGAACCTTCGTTTTTGATGGAATTTCCCGCAACTGTTTCCACCAGCCCGTCTGCCAGAGTGCCGCATCCGGGCTCGGGCTTGTGATGTATTCGCGGTAGGACGGAACACGCTGTCCCCACAGCGCCTCGTCCACTTCAATCTGCGGCAGATAACGGCAGCTTTCACGATAGTCAGCATTCACTGGTTTTTCCGCATTTTCCATCGACCATGCGGTCAGGATATCGTGGCGGAAGCAGCCCTTCTCGTAGGCTGATACAAAACGGTCCGTTCCATAGTCCTCCAGAAACATTGCGGCAACTTTCCCCTCCGCGGCATCAGCGAACGCCCAGCCGGTCATGCTTGTGTAGGAATGGCCCCAGTAGCCTAAGATTTCGCACCATGGCTGCTCCACAAGGTAATCCATGGTGTCAATGCCATCGTTTCGCTCATTGATGTTTGGCTCCCATTTTCCTTCCGACTGCTCTCTGCCGCGGCAATACTGGTAGACATACACATAGCCTCTGCGCGCCAGTCCCTCACCGTAGGCACGGTGAATACGGTCGTTGCCCGGATAGCAGGTACGAGTCAGGATGACGGGATATTTCTTGTTTTCTCCTGATCCGCCTTCCCTTGGAAAATAATAGATTGTATGCAGCTTCACACCATCGCGCATCTCGATCTGGCTGTCTTTTCTTTCAAATGCTGCACAGCTTTCGGAAACGCCGCTTTTCGCAAACTGTTCCTCCACGCGTTTTACCACTGCCGCCATAAAATCTTCTGCCATTGCCCTAAACCTCCATTTCCAGCAGTGCCATGCCGAGTGTCTTTCCATGTTTGTCCAGCGCCAGCGATCTTGTGACACCGCCGCCGAGTGTCTTGTCGAGGACAAAGTTCAGCGCATGGATTCCGTCCAGTTCGTAGCGGGTTACTTTTCCGTGACAGATTTCGCGGAAGTATTCTGCTACGCGTGCTTCTGTTACTTTTTCTTTCAGCATTTCATAATTGTTCTCATCATATGGGATCACCGAAATATTGGAGATCTCGCCTTTATCGCCTGTTCTTGCATGTGCAATCTCTTTTAATTTCATCGCCTTATACCTCCCGGAATGTAACTTTTGCTTCTACTGCATCGCGCGGCACAAAAATTGAGCAGACCGAGACAATCTCGGACACCCGTTTCACCGCTCCGCCGCCTCCTGCGGGACCGTTGGTATAGAGAGCCTCCACCTCGTTTGCCAGCAGAACGGCATTTTTCCGGTCTTTCGTTCTGCCTGCGGCGCGGAGACGCACTTCACACGGAGTTCCACTTCCGATCTCCTTGGAAATTGCATCACGATACAGGGAATTGCATCCGATAAAATCAGTACGGTACTCTTCCAGCTCGATGCCTGTCAGTTCAATCCGCTTCTCCAGAATCTCCGCCGCCAGCTCCGCCCGTGCCATACAGTTGCTTCCGCCGTAGGAAATTTCACCCTCACCGATGAAGCAGTCCTTGTAGCCGACACTCACTTTCAAAGTTTCCGGTCTTCCATGCGTTGTCGCATGCTCGGCGCGAACCTGGTTTTCCCCGATCTGCCGGAACGTCACCTTTGAAAAGTCCGCTGTTGCATCCGGGGTCAGGTAAGCCTTGGGGTTGTGGATTTCGTAGATCATCTGCTCTTTACAGGTATCCACACTCACCAGTCCGCCACTTCCCTCGACTTTTGTCACGGTAAATGCGCCTGTCTCGTCGATCTCAATGAGCGGGAATCCAAGTTTCCACAGATCCGGCACATCCTTGTAGCCCGGATCCGCAAAATAGCCGCCTGTCACCTGTCCGGCACACTCCAGCAGATGGCCTGCCAGAACCGCCTGTCCCATCTGATCCGGGTTGTCGTCAATGTTCCATCCGAACTCATATACCAGCGGTCCGATCGTCAGTGCAGGATCGGAAACGCGACCGGTAATGACAAGATTGGCACCCTCTTCCAACGCTTTTGTGATGCCCTCCGCACCCATATAGACGTTCGCAGAAATCAGAACATCTTTTTTCTTTTTTAACAGCGTGCCATCCTCCAGCACTTTTTCATTTTCATACTTATCCAGTTCGTCTGTAATATCATCGCCGGTCACACAGGCAATCTTCAATCCACTGACACCCAGTTTTCTGGCAATTTCACACGTCCGTTCTGCAGCAGATACCGGGTTGGCAGCTCCCATATTGGTAATAACTTTTACTTTGTTTTTCGCCATCAGCGGGAGAATTTTTTCCATTCGGTAGTCGAGTAGCTGGTTGTATCCCTTCGACGGATCTTTCTCTTTGTCCTGCTGCCCGATCGCAACGGTGCGTTCCGCCAGACACTCGAAAATAATGTAGTCCAGATTTCCTTTTTCCATCAGCTCCACTGCCGGCTCAATGCGGTCTCCCGCATAGCCTGCTCCGCTTCCGATTCTGATTTTTTTCATGTTCTATGGCCTCGCTTTCTTTGATCTGAGATCATTGTAATGCGATATCCGGGCAGATACTACAAAAGGGATCGTAATTTCTAAAATTTTAGAAATCATGATCCCTCTTTTATGTGAGTTCTGTTACAGCAAAGACAGAAAATACCACAAAGCCCCAAAGCTGCAGAAATTCCGGCATTTCATTCTCCTTCTGTCTTATTCTTTGATTTTATTGTATAACGTTGCCAGCGAAATTCCGAGTTCCTTTGCCGCTTTTTGCTTCCCCTCCATATCCCGTCCGTACAGCAACAACGTATTTTGGATCTCCTGCCGTTCAAAGCGGCGCACCCGCTCTTCCAGCGTCATGTGAGCCTCTGATTCCCGTTTTTCAAACTGTACGAGACTCGTCACAATTGAGATGCTTCCGCGGATCTGATGCTCTTCCCAGATCGGATAAACACTTGCAAAGTATTCCTGCGTTCCCTCTCTCCGCACCATTCCCTCGACCGGGATGCCGCTCCAAATGACTTCCGGAGCAATGGCAGATTTGCGGTAATCCGTGATTTTATGACCTTTCGCGGTTTCAAGCGGAACGCCGATGAAATCGCTGTAGACTTGATTGAAGAACACAATCCTGCTGTGCTGATCGCAGATCAGGATTCCCTGCTGTAAAGATTCCAGAACGGAATGTACCTGCATTTTTCGTTCCTCCCGTTTTCTCTTTCTGTACTCTCGGAGTCTTTCTGTCATGAGGATATTTAGCCCTTATACTCCTCCGTAAATGTCTTGTATGAATAGATCACATTCTCAATTTTATCTCCACGGTCGCAATTACATTTTGATACCACATGGCATCACCATACCTTCCGGCAATTTTTAACTTTATTGCCACAAAGTATGGACTCAGTTCAAAAAACGCACGGCAGGAAATCCCGCCGTGCGTCCATAGATTCTGATTTACGCTTAAATTATTTAAGAGTAACTTTAGCGCCTTCAGCCTCAAGTTTAGTTTTGAGCTCTTCAGCTTCTGCTTTGGAAGCACCCTCTTTGAGGACTTTCGGAGCACCGTCAACTACTTCTTTAGCTTCTTTCAGGCCAAGTCCTGTAGCTTCACGTACAACTTTGATAACTTTAACTTTGTTCGGGCCAACCTCTGTCAGCTCTACGTCGAACTCGTCTTTCTCCTCAGCTGCTGCTGCATCGCCTGCTGCTGCTGCAACTACAACGCCTGCTGCTGCGGATACGCCGAACTCTTCCTCACATGCTTTTACAAGATCGTTTAACTCTAATACAGATAACTCTTTGATAGCGTCAATAAACTCTGCGGTTGTTAACTTTGCCATTTTATTTTCCTCCTTGGATATTTTCTGAATAATGTTCTCAGGCTGCGTATTTCACGCTGCCCGCTTGAGGCTTAGGCCTCTGCTGCGCCGCCTTTGGACTCTGCGATCTGGTTGAGGACGCGAGCCAGGTTTGCGATCGGGGACTGGATGCTTCCAAGCAGTTTGCCAAGAAGTTCTTCTCTTGACGGAACGTTTGCCAGTGCTTCCATTCCAGCTTTGTCGTAGTAGTTTCCTTCTACAACACCAGAAACCATCTCCAGCTTCGGAGCGGTTTTTGCAAATTTAGCGATGATTCTTGCCGGAGCTGTTGCATCGTCCTTGCTGATTGCGATAGCGTTTGTGCCATCCAGGTCTTTGGTAAGAGACTCGAAAGCAGTACCAGCGAATGCACGTTTCATCATTGTATTTTTGTATACTTTGTAATGAACGCCTGCTTCTCTTAACTCTTTACGCAGCTGAGTATCCTGAGCAACGGTTAATCCGCTGTAGTTTACCAGCAGCACGCACTGTGCGCCTTCTACCTGTGCGCTGATCTCTTCCAGGACCGGCTTCTTCAGATCGATTTTTGCATTGATTGCCATGATTGCACCTCCTTGTAGTATTTCGTACCTACGCTTTGGAAGTATAAAAAAAGCTCTTCGCGAAGATTGGCGAAGAGATCTCAAAATTCCATAACATGAACCTTGTGTAACTTCTCCTCGGCAGGCGTTTGAAACTTACGCCTTGCGGCACCTGCTGTCTTCGGCGTGATACAGGTGGTATGATAGCATATGTGAGGCGAGTTGTCAAGATCAAAATAGACTTTTTTCATATTTGTGCAACTTCATCAAAATATGCGTTCTATTTTTTCAAACCGTTTCTTCCTATACCATGTTATACTTATTTTGTTGTCGCCTCCCAAACTGGCAACAGGAAGGGGGTGAGCGCATGTCTATACTTATTTCTCTTATCGTTTCCGTTGTAGCAGGTGTAATCAGCTACTATATCTGCAAGTGGCTAGACGGAAAACATGGCGACAATTAGCCCAGGCGGATGCCCTTCCGTAAAAAGGGAAGAACCCCCAGCAGTTGCCGCTGCTGGGGGTTCGCTTTGTGAACACATGTCACTTATTTCTCTTATCAGCTACACATACTATATCATATGCAGAATCGAATTTCAAGATTCCTCTCCCACATTTTTATTTCACTTTCACCAGTCTCACCGCCATATACGGTCTTGACGGCATGTCGATCGTGAATTCTCCGCTGTGGCGGCCTGCCGGGGTGATGGTCATGTTCCAGGTGTCGATGACTTCCACATCGAACTCCTGGCCTTCCGGCATGTGGAACGGGCGGCGGCATGGGCGGTTGGCACCGTAATAGTACATCACGCAGTCTTTTCTCGGATGGCTTGCGCTGTTTGTGCAGCAGGTCTCATCAAAGAATGCCGGAAGCGGCTCCATATAGCCCCCGTTTTCTTTCATGATATCCAGCAGGAACTGGATCCGCGCCGGACTGCTGCCCTTCAGCTCTCCGCCGTGTGACCACCAGATCACACCGTTTTCATTTTCATACGTCTCTCCGTGCTGTCCATATCCGCCTCTGGTGTATGCCTCCCAGAACCGGCGTGTCATCTCCTCGCCGCTGATATTGCCCCAGCCGAACGGAAGATTTCCTTCATATGCAATTTCATCGAGCACGCACGGTTTTCCATACTGCGGGCGCCAGATTTCCACATTTTCTGCGGTGCGGTACAGATCGATTCTCTGCAGACTGCAGTGCGTGATCCATCCCCTGGAATGATCGTACATGGTCATACAGTTGTGAATGGAGCGCAGATGGCGGTACGGATCCTGACGGCAGACGGTTTCTGCATTGGACTCCCACTCGGATACCGGTTTCCAGCGGAACAGGTCAAATTCATTTGCCATAGCCCACCATACATTGTGGTATGCGCTGAAACGGTTAACAACGTATCTTAAATAAAAGTTCTGCTGCTCCAGATTCATGCGTGAATAGCCCCAGCGGTCGTACGGATGGAACAAAATCAGATCAGCCTGGATTCCCATGGTGCCAAGGCGTACGATCGTATTTTCTATGTGTTCAAAATAAGAAGGATTTGGACGGGTATAATCCCATACTTCATCCGGGTTTTCGATCATGGCATCAATGCCGCCGAACATATTGCGCGGCGCTTTTTCCAGCTTCTCTGTCTCAAAGTCAGACGGAGACCACGGAGAATTTTCACGAATTTCAAACGGATACTGTGCCGGCTCTTTTAAATTGTAGACATAGTGCTTCGGGAAAACGCAGAAGCGGATCTTATTAAACGGAGAAGCAGCAAGGCTTTCATACGTTTTCTCCTGAGTCTCCTTACTCTGCAGCTCCCACACATAGCAGGTCGTACCGCACGGGTAGTATTCCTTTCCGTCATCGTAAGCAAAATGATAGGTGTTTGCTACCCGGACCGGACCGTGGCAGTTTTCATCGGCTGCGCTGACCTCCACCGTCACCTTTGCCTCATCGCCCCAGCTTGTTACTGCGGTAATCTCATACGTTCCTTCGCAGGATGGCATAAAGCGCAGTTTGTATACGCCGTTTCCATCATAAAAGCCCTCGGCACGCTTTTCCTCTGCCTGGCCTGCCATCGTTCCTTTCACCCACTGCTCCGCAAACGGATTTCCCTCGGACGGTCCCCGGAAAACCAGTTCTGCAATTCCATATCGTTTTACATATTCGGTATAAGACTGTAACATACGTTCCACCTTTCTAAAATAAGTATTGCTTCGTATCGCGATAATTTAATTTTACTAAATGTATTTTGAATAGTCAATCTTTTTAAATTAAACTTTTAAACAATAATTCAGTTATTTTTTTATCACTTTTGCCGATATCTATTTCTTTTTTCCTTGTATTTATTGACGTTTTTTCACTTTTATTGTAAACTTTCCCATAGAGTCTGCCGGACCTTTTGCTGAACAGTTCCGGCATTTTCTTTTTATCTGGCTCAAAATTCAGCATATATCTAACATGTACAGGAGAGGAGATGGTCCTTTGAAAAAACGCTTTTCCAAAATTTCCATACACTCACTTGGTTTTCGTATTTTTGTTCTGCTTGCAGTCATGATCGTCCTTTTTTGCGCGCTTGTCGCGTACAACAACACAGCCGCTTTCGGTCTGATGCTTGAGCGGATCCATGAGAACTCGGAAAATACACTGGTTCTGTACCAGAAAAGCCTGGATGAAAATCTTTCCCGCACGGAAACCTACCTCTATGTTTTCGCATTAAATGATGCCGATCTTCTTTCCCTCCGCGCAGCAGAACCACAGACAACCAACTGGTATATCACATTAAACCGAATCAAAAAAAGCTTTGAAAACGCAACGCCAAACTATACCGTAGACGGCTTTTTCTGCTATCAGGAAGCCACAGATGCCCTGGTCCTCTATGACCAGACCACCAACCCGACACCGTTCCTCTGGAACTATATCCGTGAAATCGCCAAAACAGAGGATCCGTCCTCTGTATGGAATCTCAACGAAATCAACGGGAAATATTACCTTGTCCGTATTCTGAACCTGAACGGATATCTGCTCGGCGCGTACATTTCCACGGATACACTCCTTGGCACTCTGGTCGATACAAAAACGCAGGACAGTCTTCTGTATTTTTCCGATGGTCCCCTTCTTCTGCGCACCCCGTCAAACGATGTCCGCCTGGAGGCTCCCCGCTTGAAATGGCGGCGATATCCTTCCTACGACATTGATGGAACCTCCTGGATGGCTGTTTCACATGAACTGAAGGAAACACCGCTGTCGCTGACCCTGCTTTTAAAGGCTTCGGAATACACCAAATATCAGAGCAGCTTTTATCTTCTCGCCCTGATCGTTTCGCTCGGTCTGTTCGTAATCTGGCTGCTCCTGTCTGCTTCCCTGCACCGCTGGGTTCTTCACCCGGTTCACATGCTGACGCATGCGCTGGAACAGCTCCGCGGCGGTGATCTCAAGGTGCGGATTCCGGATGACGCTATGCTCGACGAATTCCGGAAAATGACGACCGCTTTCAACGATATGGTCGAAGAGATCGATGATCTGAAAATCGCGAATTACGAAAAACAGCTCGCCCGTCAGAAGCTGGAAGCGCTTTACCTGAAGCAGCAGATCACGCCGCATTTTATGATCAACTGCCTGAACACCATTTATCAGCTGACTGAAAATAACCATGCGGACCTGGCACGGCAGATGCTTCAGAATCTGAGTGTACATCTGCGCTATACGCTTTCCTCCGGCCAGACCGTCTCGCTTTTAGAAGAGCTAAACCTTGTAAAAAACTACGTGGAGCTTTCCTCCATCCGCTATCCCGGCGCGCTGCGCCTGCTCCCTTCCTGCGAAGAATCGCTGCAAAATGCAACGGTTGTGCCGCTTATACTCCTGAACTTTGTGGAAAACACGATCAAATATGAGGTCGTTATGGGGAAAGTGCTGGACATGCATATCGATATCACCGCGCAGGAAGAAAATCAGTGTACCCGTCTTCATATCTGTATCTGGGATACCGGATGCGGTTTTTCCGAGGATATACTTGCCGTGCTGCAAAAGCTTGATACCTATGTAAACTCCGAGCAGGAACACATCGGCATCACAAACGTGGTGCTCCGCCTCCGCCAGATTTTTCCCGACGCGGCTTTTGCTTTTGGCAACCGCCCCGGCGCAGGCGCTCAGATTACCATTGATTTTCCTTACGTTCCCTTTTTCCGCATCGACGGATAACCGGAACAGCTAAAAATATGTTTTGGGAGGTTATTATGAACCTGTTAATTGTAGACGATGAATATTATACCGTCGAAAGCATTTCCAACAAAATCCGCACACTACGCCCGGACTTTTTTGAGATTTTCTGTGCCTACAATCTGACACAGGCATTGGAAGCCTTTTCCGCGCATCCGATTGATCTGATGATTTGTGATATCGAGATGCCCGGCGGTTCCGGCCTCGAACTGCTGGACCAAATCCGCCAGGCACACTACGAAACCGTCTGCATTTTTCTGACCGCCTATGCAAAATTTGAATATATTTCCCGCGCTATGAAGCTTTCCAGCAGTGACTATCTGTTGAAGCCGCTGGACGACCATGCTCTTCTGGAAGCTCTTGACAAAGCCTGTGCGCAATGTGAAAAGCAGCAGAAGGACCGCGTCAACACCCTTCATGCCAATTACTGGAAGGAAAGTGAGCTCCCGCTTGCGGAACAGTTTTTCCTCGACCTGTTAAATGGCAGCATTTCCTCTGCTCCTTCCGAAGTGATGGATGAAATCCGCTATCGCCGTCTGAATGTCGAACTGATTCATCAGCCCTTCTGTCCGCTTCTGATCCAGACCGGACAGACGAACTCCTTTTCTCCGACCGACAACCGTACCCTGTATGAATTTGCCTTAAAAAATATTGCCCGGGAATATTTTTTTGAACCCGGCGAGCTGCCGCTGACGATCCGTGTGCTTGATGGTTTTTATCTTCTGCTTCTCCCGGCCTCCACACACTCTCGGAACGCCGTGATTGGCCGATGCCGTCAGGCCCTGACCGACTTTGTGACACATTTTCCGTTCTCGATCAACTTTTTCGTTGATCAGAAGGTCTGTCTCCCGGAAGACCTGCGAAAAGCTTTTCTTTCCATGAAAGCCTTCGCCGGAAAGAACGTCACCTACGAAAATCACGTTTTCGATCTTGCCGCTGAAACCGAAGCTCCTGTTCAGACGCCTTTTCAGCCGATTCCATCTGACCGCTGGTCCGATCTTCTCACATCCGGAAAAACGGAACAGCTTCAGATTGAGATTTTTGCTTTCTTAAATCAGATGAAGAGTTCCGGCACCGCTACGCGGGAATTTCTGACCGGCTTTTACTATCAGTTCCTGCAGCTGCTGTTCCGCCAGATGGATCATCCGGGCAGCGAAGATGAAGCCTTCCGCCGCCAGATTACCGTTGCTTCCCCGGAGCAGACCTTCTCCTCGTTTGGCGCTTTACGAGAATGGATTTCCAACAGTCTTCTGCTGTTCATACAAGGCCGTCAGGCAGCCGCTTCCCAGGACACGGCTGTTGCCACCGTGAAAGCATATATCGAATCGCACCTCTCCGACGAGCTGGACCGCGATACGCTTGCAGCCATGGTATACCTGAACGCCGATTATCTGTCCCATCTCTTCAAAAAAGACACGGGAAGTTCTCTCATCAACTACGTCATCGACCGCCGGATTGCGCGCTCCAAGGAGCTTCTCGCAAAGGGCGAAATGAGCATCCGCGACATTGCCATCACCTGCGGCTTCCAGAATATTTCGTACTTCTCCCGCCAGTTCAAAAAATCGACGGGCATGACACCGCGGCAGTTTAAAAATTAAAAAAATCCGGCCTTCCTTTTGCATATCGGAAAGCCGGATTTTTTGGAGTCACTCACATTTTTTTGTCAGCCCTTCACGCCGCCAAGGGTAATACCTTTTACAAAGTTTTTCTGGATGAACGGATAAATGATCATGATCGGCAGAATACCAAGTGCTGCCATCGCCATACGAACCGTTCCGGATGGGATCTGGGAGAGGCCTTCGCCTGCCTGCGCCATGTTGTTGGCGTTCTGCGTCAGCGCCTGAATATTCTGCATCAGACGGTTCAGCAGGTTCTGGATACTGTAGAGATCCGTTCTCTTTGTCAGATAGATATAACCATTGTTCCAGTCATTCCAGTAAGCAATACCGGAGAACATGGCAACGGTGGTAATAATCGGTTTGGACAGCGGAATGGCGATCTTCCACATAGTCTGGAATTCGTTTGCACCGTCAATATAGGCAGCCTCAAGAATTTCATCCGGCACACCGGTGACAAAGTAGCTCTTCATCAGGAGAACGTTGAATGCGCTCATCATCAGAGACGGAACCAGCAGCCCGAAGAACGTATCTTTCACATGGAATACGGTCGTGTAATTGATATAAGTCGGTACAAGGCCTCCATTAAACAGCATGGTAAAGAATACCAGGAAGGTCAGGACATTTCGTCCCGGCAGACCCTTTTTCGAAAGGCCGTAGGCCAGACAGGTTGTCAGTGCAAGGCTGCATACAACGCCGGTTGCGGTCAGGATAAAGGACATTCCATAGGCTTTGATTACCATGGAACTGCTGGATGTGAATACCCACTCATAAGCATAGGTACTCCACTTTTCCGGCAGAAAAGAGTATCCATTCTGTAACAGAGTTGCATTGTCAGTCAATGAGGAAATGAACATCAACAGAATCGGAATGATCGCGAGCAGTGTCAGGATTGTCATGATCAGATGGCCGAAAAAGCTATAAATTTTATCTTCTCTTGTTTTCATACCGTTCCTCCTAGATCAGCGCGCTGTCGCGGTCAATTTTACGTACCAGCAGGTTGGCGCCAAGCACCAGAATAAATCCTACGATCGACTGGTAAACACCTGCTGCGGCAGACATCGAAACATTGCCCATCTGAAGCAGTCCGCGGTATACGTAGGTATCAATTGTGTTTGTTGTGGAATACAAAGCTCCCTGGTTCATCGGCACCTGATAAAAGAGACCGAAGTCAGAGTAGAAAATTCTTCCGATTGCCATCATGGTCAGCATGATAATGGTCGGACGCAAAAGCGGCAGGGTGATATATTTGATCTGCTGCCATCTCGTTGCACCATCGATCTTGGCTGACTCATAGAAGGATTTATCAAATCCCATCAGTGTTGCCAGATACACAATACAGTTGTAGCCAACCGACTTCCATGCACTGACAAAAACCAGGATAAACGGCCAGTATTTCGGTTCCGAATACCAGGAAACCGGATCTTTTCCCAGCGCCTTTAAAATCGTGTTGTTAATGAATCCGTTTTCTACACTGAAGAATGCAAAAACAAGATATCCGATGATAACGGTGGAGAGGAGGTTCGGAAGAAGGATTGCACTCTGGTAAACTTTCTTCCGTTTTCCTTCCAGTTCACTCAAGACAATAGCTACTGCGATTGCCAGTGTTGTGTTGATTACGATAAATGCCACATTGTAGAGAATGGTATTTCGTGTAATAACAAAGGCATCGCTTGTCGTAAACAGATATTCAAAGTTTTTCAGTCCTACCCATGGACTTCCGTAGATGCCTTTTCCGGCATTGTACTGTTTGAATGCAATCACAAGACCCGGCAGAGGCATGTAATTGTTGATAAACAGATAAATGAGACCCGGCAGCATCAGAATATAGATCGGCAGAAAACGTACAAATGTTTTTCGTCTTTTCTGGCTCTTCTGACTTTTCACTCTTGCCATGTTTTTCCTTCTCCTTTTTTCTTATCCGCAGCCGGTCATGACGCGTTCCGGTTTTGACAGATTTTTCTCTTCTTACAACCTGCGCCGTCCTGTTTTTGGGACGGCGCAGTCATTTTTTGATCTAAATTCTTAAACTTTATTTGTTTGCTTCCTGCCACGCTGCAAGCTGTGCCTTTTTCTCGTCGATAATCTTCTGGAGGCCTGCAGTCATCATCTTATCATTCATTTCGGCAATTCCGGTCTCCGGGTCTACAAAGCCGTACTCTACGCTGGTCTGATACTCGTTGTATACGTTCTGTACTGCTGTGAGCTCGTTTGCCACATTTGTGCTGTCAAAGGAGAAACCGCTTGCTTTGGAAACCTTTGCATTGGTGTTAAACTCTTTCATCTCTGTCCACAGATCCGGATCATTTCCTTCCCATACATGGGTCAGGAACTGGTTCGGCATCATCCATCCCATAGAATGATTCCATCCGGAGTTGGATGCATCTACACCGTCTGCATAAGTAGCAAGTCCGTCATCGCCAATTTTATAATGTGTTCCCTCGATGCCCCATGCCAGAAGGTTTGCGATATCGGCATTTGTGTAGCACTCATTCAGGAATTTCATGGCTGCTTCTTTATGCTGTGCAGAGATCGGAATGGTCCAAGGCATACTAGCCACAGATGTGGAACTGATATAGTCATCCAGTGTCTGGAAGATGGTCATATCGCGACCGGTCAGTGTAGTCTCCTGCGCTTTGATGCCAGGCTTTCCGCCTGTGGTATAGCTCATCAGAGTTCCGGCTTTTACAAGCTCTCCGACTGCTGTTGTATCGGTCGATGCATCGGCACTGATATAGCCTTTCTGATTGTAGTCATACAGTCTTGCACAATAATCCTTGTAGAAATCGCTCTCAAAGAGATTTACAACATCAAGGTTCTGGCCATAGTCAAGCAGCACACCGAACACATTTCCTCCAAGGGAGTCTACGTTAGAGAACTGCGACATAGAACCTGTTGTCGGACGATAAACCTCTTTGTCCGGATACTTCTCATGCAGCTGTGCATAAATGTCATTTAATTCATCCAGACTGATTTTTACGATCTCATCGTCTGTGTTTGCTTCGTAGCCAATACCATCGAGATACTCGGTTGCGATCGCTGCGCATCCACGTCCCTGTGCAATGTCTCGGTTACTTGGAAGTCCATATAAAACTCCGTTTACACGGCAGGCATCTACATTTTCCTGTCCAACCGCATCAATAATTCCCTGTCCGTAAGTCTGAATCAGATCATTTTCTTCCAGGTCGGAGAGGTATCCCTGCTGAATTCCGGTTGCATATGGGAAACCTACACATGCAAGTACATCAATTTCCTCATTTGCGGAAAGCGCCAGCGTCGTGTTCTGGTTAAAGGAACCGTAATCAGTAATGGAAAGTTCAATTTCAACACCAATCTTATCTCTTGTGATATCATTGATGGCTTCCTGTACTTTCTCCGTATCTGCCGGAGCACCCGTCCAGGTCGGGAAGCTTACGATGATTTTTTCCACTTCTCCGCTTCCGTTCTCTGCTGTACTGGATGCGGTACTCTTATCCTTAGAATCTGTCTTTCCGGAATCTGAACTTCCGCCGCTGCTTCCGCATGCAGCCATGGAGCATGCCATAATGGATGCCATGAAAATCGCTGCTACTTTCTTTTTCATTCTTTCGTCCTCGCTTTTTATCTTTTTGTCTTGCTGCTTTATTTCGTTTCTGAGTTTCGGCCGTGACTCATTTGATGATCTTATTATATCTGCTTTCTTACCTCCAAAAAAGAACAATCCTGCGATGAATTTGCACTTTTCTGCGGTTTCTTTCCGCATTTTGTATAGTTTATGATCACTTTTCAGTCTTTTCTATGCATTCTGCTATCAGCACCCAATCTCCCGCCGCCGGTTTCTTTGGCATAATGCACGACTTTCCACGCACTTCCACCTGGATTTCTGCTTTTTCTGTCTGTCCCGTTCTCGGATCAAACCAGGAAATTGCATAGATTCCGTCGCAAAGGCCCGCGAGCGGTGTACTCATGCCATCCATCTCTCCGTAATAAATCAGTGCTCTCGTTTTATCCCGGCTGATCGTGGCAGCCGCAAGCTTATTGGCAAACGGGCTGATACTCTCCTCTGCTTCTGCCGGATCGTAAGGCACCATCTCCTCAAAATGATGTTCTTCATAGAAACGTTTCAGATATCCCATCTGTGCGCCTCCGGGGCCGCCAATGGCTTTCGCCCAGGTGATGCCAAATTTGTTGAATGCATTAAAATCCGGGTTGATGTCACTTACCTCCCAGATATTATCCCAGATTCCCTGCGCACCGTACGTATAGCCGCAGCCGCCGGTCTGGACTGCCATATATGCCACGCGGCGCAGCATTGCATCGGTGCAGAGCCGGGTTCCGTTTTCTTCCAGTGTGGAACAGTATTCATACAGGGACTCGCCTTCGATGAATGGTTTTGTTCCGTGTTCCTTCCGATAGGCACGGTACCAGGACGGATTGATCGGGAAATCGCCGTGTCCGGCCTGATTCAGCACAAAATCAAACCATGATTCATCATAATAGTAATCTGCAAACGGACGCTCATTCGTATAATGTGCGGTCTGCAGTGTTCCATAGCCGTCCATTTCTTCCACATACTTTGCGACCTCACGCCAGCCTTTGATGGCTGTTTCCCGCGGCTTTCCCGGGAAATAGCCTGCCACTTCGCCCGCCAGCGTCCACACAACCGGAAGGGCGCCATAGCGGGCAATGATATAACGCGCCAGATGTTTCTGGTGCTCCACGCCCTGCTCGATCGAGCCGGACCAGGCAAAACCGAGCGCGTTGATAAAGCCGAGGTCAGCGAGATACTGCATGCGGCGGTCGAGTTCGTTCTGGTAAAATGCCACATCTGGCACATCATCTGTGGCATCCGTTTTCCAGTAACGGCTCTTGTGCTCCTTCCAGCTGTCGCTTCGAAGGTTCGTCTGATAAACGTTATAACCCTGCTCCTTCCTGCGGTCCGCCATGCCGCGGAACATGCTCGTCATCTGCGGATGGTTCGACTCGTCCCACCGCTCACCAAAGGCAAATGCCCAGTGCGTATCACCGAGCCAGAAAAACGGTGTTCCGTCTGCATACGTCAGATATCTTCCTGATGGATGCACTTTCAGGAATCCGTGCCGATAAATGGCAAGATCTCCTTCGTATGGAATACATTCGATCGTTCCCTGCACTCCGGAAAGTCCCGTCTCCTCCGGTGCTTCCAGCCTATAACTCCACATTCCGGTTTCGGTCGGCGCAAAGGCAATCCGATAGGTATTTCCGCCGTCCCAGTATGCTTCTCTTCTGATCCTTCTTCCCGACGGTCCCGTAAAAATACTCCAAATGGAAACATCGAGGAATGGATTGTCGTATGTTTTCTTGCTCTCAAATGATAAAATAATTTGTCGCCACTGTTCTGCTTTCATCCCCATTTTATTTTCTCCTTTATCTGCGCAGAGCGCGCCCGGTTTTTTTCGGGCACGCTCCTCGAATCTGATTTTACCGTAACTGTTTATTGTTTATTGTTTTTTATTCCAGTCCGCGTTTCTTTGCAAGCTGCACGGCAATCTCAACCAGCTCCGCCGCATCCTCGCGGCAGACAAAGCCTTTCGTTACCTGCTCTTTCGTGTTTTTCTCCGCCATTTCCCGGTAATGTGCCAATGTTCCGTACAGCTCTTTTATCATTTCTTTCGAAAACGCCTGCTGATAACCGAACAATCCTTCCTTTTCCGATTCCGGATCCAGGAAATTCTGGCCTTTTTCAATGTCGCTGGTATTGCTGTATCTTCCGGTTGGGTAGTCAAGGAGGCAGGTACGCAGTCCACCGATCGTATTTCCGAACGCATCCTTTTTGTTTTCTCCGTCGCTGTCAACCGCAATCCGGTCACAGTGCGCCGGAGCTGCGCCTGTCCGTACCCAGGTAAAGAGATTCCGAAATGCTGCCGCAAAAAGAATCTGGGACGGATAGTCGTTTCCTTCCTCATTTTTTCCCATATAGAATGGCAGATGGTTGATCCGCACCAGATCCGGATCGTTCTGATAGTAATTCACGTAGCTATAGGAAGTGTCATGGCTTGCACCCGTCACATCATACTGGCGGAACAGGAACTCCGGATCATCGCTGTCCTGCTGGGCAATGCGCCATGCTTCCATTCTTCCGTTTTCACTCTCCGTCTGTACAGCGATAAACGGCTCGCGCGCCTTTTCCACACGTGTCAGACTGTAATGGTACGGAGTCATGGTTTCATACTGGTTGACCGGAATACCAAGGGAATGGACTCCTCCTCCGGAAAGGTAACCATTAAATACACACGCACCGCGTGCCACCTCCGGACGATACGCAAAGCTGTTCAGATAGCGGAACAGATACGAACCCGACTGTGACCAGCCCGTCAAATAGACGTATTCTCTCTTATATTCCCGAATCGGATTCTGCTCCTCATCGCCGCGCAGCAGCCACGCCAGGTCTGTCAGCATATCCCAGAAAAGACCCGTTTCGTAATCATGATTCAGATCGCCGAGTCCGCCTGTGACCTGCAGTCGCTCCGAGAACGGCACATCCGGCGTCGGGTTAGCCCAGGAAAGACAGCCGTAACGCTTTTCATCAAACTCTACCATTTTTGCGATCGTATTCGGTTTGCTTGTGATTCCCACATAGATATCTCCGTCCCGCACAAATTTCTTCCAGCCGAGAATCCACATGCGGTCAATCTCCATAAAACTCGTTGGATTGATGATCTCCACTACAACGTTTCCGCTGCATTTTGCAGTGTCCTGCGGTGCGCGGACAATGATGCGGTTTGTATACGGCGCATCCGCAGTGCGCACACGGACGCCGCCGCGCTCGTCGGCTGTCTCGTAGACATTTGCCGTTCCATACATATAATATTCCTTCTCCACATAGCCGCGCTCCGACAGCTTCAGGTAACGCTCCGCACTGGCAAACGGATAGCTTTCTTTCGTTACCGGAATCTCCTCTAGTCTTGTAATCATCTCGTAAAACCTCCCTTTTTCCTTGTATGATTTTATTATTCCATACGGCTCCAATACGAAAAACAACGATTCTGCTGTTTTTTGACACTTTTCTGCTGTTTCTGTTTCGATCAGACTTTTTCCGTTCCGGAAACAAAAACACAGAAAAAGCATCTCCGTGCAAATTTATCTCTGATTTGTACTTTTTCTTTCGGAATGTCTGTAGTAGACTGGTATTGTAGGGCAGAAAAAATCTATCATTCCCAATACCGTCTTTTCTGCCCATGCAAACAACTGTACTCTCAAGCTTTTTCTGTACCTGATTTTGTGAGATGATTTTTGTCAGTCGCAAAAGCAAGTGCAGAAAGACTCTGAGCGTACATTCCGTACCAAAGGAGGGTTTTTACAAATGAACGGAACTTATTATACCATTACCGAAGTTTTTGATTTCGGTCCGCATATTTCGAAAGTAATTCTGGATTATGGCAAAAGCATGAAGGGTGCGGTCCCATCTCCGGAGCAGTTTACGGTACACGTTACCCGCACTTCCACCGAGGGTGAGGACTTTGTCTGGCCGAATTTTATGGGCGACAAACCGGATGACTCGATGGACGGAACCCGCCGCGTTTCGAACGTTTACGTTTCTGACAAAACCGGTGCACCGTGCGAGGACGGCACCTGCCTGACGCTGGAGCTGCCGTGTTTTATCATGGAAGGAATCGGCTCGATCATCAAATTCAATGGTAATTTTAATGTATTTGTCAAAGTCGCTTACGATGTGACACAAGTCTCTGAAATTGCAACAGACGATGGTGCCATTTCTCCGCAGATGTTCGACGTAGACGGCGGAAACCGCGTCATCTACGGTGAATGGCTCAAAGAAGACCGCTACGAGGATCCGCAGATTCCGCTCTCTTACGTTTACTACGAGCCGGAAATGGATGCGGATGAGAAAATCCCGCTGATCATCTGGCTGCACGGCGCAGGTGAGGGCGGACAGGAACCGCCGATTGCAGCAATCGGAAATAAAGTTGTAAACCTAATTTCCCCAAAGGTTCAGAAAATTTTCGGCGGCAAGACCTACCTGCTCGCTCCACAGGCGCCAACCATGTGGATGGATGACGGAAGCGGAGAATATACCAAAGACGGTTCTTCCAAATATACCGAAGTTCTCGATGCCCTGATCGGTGCTTTCGTGGATGCCCATCCGCAGATCGACCGCTCCCGCATTTACATCGGCGGCTGCTCCAACGGCGGCTTTATGACCATGAAACAGATCATTTTCAACCCGTCCCGCTACGCTGCCGCATATCCGGTCTGCGAGGCTCTGGCGGATGCATTTATCTCCGATGAAGACATCCTGAAGCTCAAAGATCTGCCGATCTGGTTTACACACGCAAAAACCGACCCGGTTGTCGTTCCGGATGATTTTGTCGTTCCGACCTATGAACGTCTGGCAAAGGTCAATCCGAATGCACACTTCACCTACTGGGACAAGGTACTCGATCACACTGGAACACAGAAAAACGCGGATGGCACCCCATTCGAATACATCGGCCACTGGTCCTGGATTCCGATGCTGAACGATGAGTGTGTCCTCGATTACGACGGAAAACCGGTTATAACAGACGGAAAAGAGACTCCGATTCTGGAGTGGATGGCTGCACAGAAAAAAGCATAACACAGCACTTGCCGGATTCTCCGCCTACGGCGGATTGTTGCAGTGAAAAAAACAGATGGTATGAAATCGGACTTCAAAGCTGATTTCATACCATCTGTTTTTGTCTGTTCTTGTCTTTTTTTCTCTGTTCCGTTTGATATCGTCAACCGTGCAAGTCGGCTGATCTTTTTGAAAAGCTCTTGCCCCTACTGTTCTTTTCTTTTCAGCTCTTCATAAAATTTCTGCAACACATAAAATGCCGGTTTGCGGTACTTTTTGTCCTCAGAGAGCAGCCCCTTCCGGTTATAATATTTCTGGATCAGGCTTGTTCTGCGCGGGCAGCGGAAATCGTAGAGAATCCAGGGGGTCATGCCCTTGATGTAGTCAATGTTCCGCAGCGTTGCAATCTGTTTTTCGTACACATCCGCCTGGCACTCCTCGGTTCCTTTGTCCGAGATGGTTCCATGGTGATGCGGCAGCGCGTCTGCGCCGAACTCCGTTACGATAACCGGCTTGTCCGGCTGGCTGTTTTCCATCAGTGCCGGCAGCATCGCAAAATCCGGGGTGTACCAGCCGCAGTACTCGTTGATGCCGATGATGTCAAGGTATTCCATCAGACGGTCCTCAATCTTATTTTTCGCAGCATTAACCAGGCAGGCCGCAGACACCATTCGCGTCTCATCTTCCCGATGCGCGCATTCTGCCAGTGCGCTCATGAATTTCAGCCGTTCATCCGTATCGGCATTCTCATTTCCGACAGACCAGATGATCACGCTCGCGCGGTTCCAGTCACGGTTGATGAGTTCGCGGAGCTGATTCTGGGCATCCTCATATGTTTTTTCACGTTCAAAACGAATTGCCCAGTAAACCGGAATTTCCTCCCACAAAAGAAGCCCAAGCTCGTCGGCGAGTTTTGCCATTTCTTCGTTATGCGGGTAATGTGCAAGGCGCATGAAGTTGCATCCCAGTTCTTTCGCAATGCGGATATTTTCGATCCGTTCCTCTCTTGTCAGGCCTTTTCCGTTTTCCACGCTGTCTTCGTGGCAACTGATACCACGCAGGAAAACGGGCTCTCCGTTCAGCAGAATATCTCTGCCGTTCACGCGAATTTCACGAAAGCCGACCCGATCGCTGACGGTATCGGTTCCACAGGTTACTTTTACATCATACAGCTTCGGTTTTTCCGGTGTCCAAAGCTCCGGTTTTGCATCCAAAACAACTTCTCCGGCTCCGTTTTCCAGCTGGATTTTCCGGCTCACGCCAAGCTCCTCGATGACAAGCTCTGCCTTGGCTGTGATTTTTTCCGACAGTGTCACTTTCGCCATAACATGTCCAAATGTTCCGTCCGGCACAAGCGCAATTTTAAAAGTTTTGATATGGCATTTCGGAACACGGATCAGTGCGATATCGCGGTATACGCCGCAGTAGTTGAACCAGTCGGTATTCTCGGTCGGCACCTGCTCCGGCCGTCTCGTTCCGTCAACAGCAAGCACGATGCGGTTCTCCGCTTTCAGGTATTCTGTGATATTCCAGAACGCCGGTGTCGATCCGCCGCGATGCATACCGACGTATTTTCCGTTTAAGAAAACGCGGCACAGATAATTGGCTGCGCCCACCTTCAGAAAGACTGTTTCCTCTCTTTCTGCGATATAGGAAAATTTTCTCGTAAAGACCATGCTTCCCTCATACAGGAGATACATCGGATCGATGGTATTCCAGCTGCACGGAAGCTGCATCACCGGCCACTCGTCAAAGGAATAGTCGATTGGCACAGTGAAGCCTTTTTCGTCGCGGTATCTCTCTTTGTACCATTTCTGGCGCAGACAGGTATCGTACTGATCGACTGCATAATGCCAGCCGCCGTTCAGCAGCTCCTCTCTTCTTCCCCCTTCAAATATCATCGTGTCCACTGTGGCAAATCCCGTTTCGTACTGTTCGGTATAATCCTCGAGATGGATATCCGACATATACTTTTTCTCTTTTTTTGCTTCCATAAACTTTTCCCTCACTTCTCCAAACGATCCGAAACACGCTCTGCGAGTTTCTCAGGGTATCGCGGCAGTCGCCGGGTCTCGTGCAGACACGGACTTTGGCGCGGCACCACCCATTCCTTGTTTTTATTATAACGCTTTCACAGGAAAAATCTATGGTCAAAACTGTTGAGGATATTGCAAAAATTGCGGTACCGCTTATTTTTCTTCGTTTTCGTTCTTTCCTTCCGCCGCCATCTGCCGCTTCCTCCGTGTCACAAGGCCACCGATCCGTCCCGTTTCTTTTGCCGTGAGTGATCGCCAGCCGTCATTCAGCACGCGTTCTAAAAGCCCCAGCTCACCTGCGATTTCGTATTTCATTTTCTCCTTCTCCGTCATATGTTCCAGATCAATTTTCTTCTGCCTTGCCATTTTTTCTGCACTCCTTTTCTCTGCATTTTTGCTTTATCCAGAGTGTAGACACTTTTTTCCGGCCTTATACCTCCTGTTGTCAAACGGATATTCGCAATCCGCTTCGCTGCTTGCTCATAGCCGAAGAGCTGCTTCGCAGCTTATCTTTTCATCCCTGCTTTCGAAATTCCCCCCCCCCGAAGGCAGGGATCTTTTATCTGCCGCCACAAAAAAACCTCGCTTTTTGAAATACGGTCCGGTTTCCCATTCCGTTTTTTCAAAAAGCGAGGTCCTTTTCTTTATTTCTATTCTATGTTCCTATCTCCTCACTCCGGCGTCTCTCCGAGCCCGCTTTTAATTGCGGCAACGGCCGCCTGAAGTGCTTCCTCTTCATCCTCTCCGCTGCTGCAGATCTCAATGGTTTCTCCCTGCCTGATTCCTGCAGCTACGATACTCAAAATACTCTTTAAGTTAACCGTTCCCAGCATCCCGTTGTTTTCATAGGTAAACGACATGGAAGATTTGTACCGGCTTACACTGTTTGACAAATTTACCGCGTTTAAAAGATGCAGTCCTGACGGATTGACAATCGTTACTTTTTCACTTACCATCTTACGTTCCACCTGTCTTTCCTTTGTAATCCGCTCATTTTTCTTTGAAAAATGGCTGCTTACTTATGTTTTGTCGTGTCCCGGGTTCAAAAATCCTCCTGCAAGCTTTGCCTGCATCGGTTTTTTGACCTTTTGACACTGATATTTTCATGATAGCACAGTTTTGTTAATACAGTTTGAACATTCTGTTAGATACTCCTCAATTCTTTCCTCTTACTCAGCTGGCTGAAGAACAGGTAATAAATAAAGTACGCAATCGTTGTGATTACCCATGACAGCGGATAGCAGAAGGCCGCTCCTTTTAAGGAGTGGAAATGCGGCAGAACCGCCGTCATCCACACGATACGTACTCCGCAGATTCCTATTCCGGTGATAAACATCGGAATCCATGCATCTCCGACACCGCGGAGTGCACCGGAAAGGATTTCGATGGAAATGTAGGTAAAGAAGGTCGGAACCAGGAAATGGATCAGTCCGTGACAGATTTCACGCACAGCCGTATCTGTGGTAAACAGAGAAATCAGTGTATCACCGATAAACCACATAAACATGACCATCAGACCCGTCATCAGAAATGCCATGATCATACTGGTGCGCACACCGCGGTGTACACGCTCCATCTTTTTCGCACCGTAGTTTTGACCGACAAAGGTTGTCGCCGCAATACCGAGCGCATTGATCATCATCCAGAAAAGACCGTCCACCTTTCCGTAAGCCGCCCACGCAGCTACATTGTTGGTTCCCAGCGAATTGACAGCAGACTGAATGATCACGTTCGATACCGAGTACAGAATCGACTGTACGCCTGCCGGAAAGCCAATGCGGATAATTCGTTTGAGCATAATCCAGTCGATGCTGATTTTCCGCAGATAAAGCCGGTAAATATCTCTGGTCCGCATCAGAGAGCCCATAACAAGAACCGCACTGATGATCTGAGACAGAATGGTCGCAAGCGCCGCGCCCATAACACCCATCTGCAAACCGACAACAAATAAAAAGTCAAGCACAATATTGGTCATACAGCAGATGATCAGATACAGCAGCGGACGTTTCGAGTCGCCGACCGCACGCAGGATACCGGAACCCATGTTGTAAATCAGGTTTCCGATGGTTCCAAGGAAATAAACACGCATATAAATCAACGCATAGTTTACAACGTCATCCGGCGTGTTCATCAGGTCGAGCATCCATCTCGAGCATCCAATGCCGACTACCGTCAGCACAATACCTCCGAGAATGGAAAAGGCAATGGACGTGTGCACTGCCCACTGAACCTTGTCCTCTTTATTGGCTCCGTAATGCTGTGAAATAACAACTGTCGCACCACTGGAAAGTCCGACGAAAAATCCGACCAGCAGATTGATCAGCGTACCTGTCGTTCCGCCGACCGCCGCAAGTGCCTGTTTTCCCAGAAAGTGTCCGACAATCATGGCATCCGCCGTGTTGTAAAGCTGTTGGAAAAACGTTCCGAACAGAATCGGCAGGAAAAAGATCAGAATCTGCTGCCAGATAACACCTTCCGTAATCTGATTTACCTTTACTACTTCTTTCTTCTCTTTGTTCATACCCAAATACCTTCTAAAACTGCCGCCGGATCTCATGGCTGAGTCCGACGGCAGTCCCCCTTTAAAATTTTCTTCTGCTCCTCTGCAGATACTCTTCTTCTGTTTTATATTTTCAGCTGCTTCATCCCTCTTGTCAAGCGGATATTCGCAATCCGCTTCGCTACTTGCTTGATTCGGTTAAGTAATCTTTCAAAAAATCAAACAGCGTCTGCATTTCTTCCCGCGTGCCAATCGTAATACGCAGATAATTGTCAATGCGGGGTTTCTCAAAATACCGCACATAGATGTGTCGTTCCCGGAGTGCCTGAAAAATCTTCCCGGCCGGTACGCTTTTGTGCGTTGCAAAAATAAAGTTCGATTTCGAATCTTCGAAAGAAAATCCCAGCTTTTTCAGCTCCTCCTTCGACCACTCTCTCGTTTCCACCACTTTTTTCACCGTCTTGCGGAAATATTCCACATCGCGGATCGCTGCGGCTCCGGCTGCGATCGTGGTCTGATTCATGGTATACGAATTGAAAGAATATTTCACATCATTCAGATACGAAATCATCTTCTCATTTCCGATTGCATAGCCGATGCGCATGCCGGCAAGCGAACGGGATTTTGATGTTGTCTGCACAACCAGCAGATTTTCATATTTTTCCAGCAGCGGCTGCGCAGTGGCTGCTCCGAAATCGACATATGCCTCATCTACGATCACAACCACATCCGGGTTATGCTGCAATATCGATTCGATCGCAGAAAGCGAAAGCTCCACACCCGTCGGTGCATTCGGGTTCGGGAACACAATTCCGCCATTTGGATGGTTCTCTGCAAAATACTGCTCCGGCACAATGCAGAAATTTTCATCGAGCGGGATCTGCTCGTACGGAATACGGAATTCCTCCGCCCAGACATCGTAGAAGGAATACGTAATGTCCGGGAAAAGAATCGGTTTGTCAGAGTTAAAATACGTCATAAACGCCATCGCCAGAACATCATCCGAACCGACGCCGACAAAAACCTGCTTCGGGCTTACGTGGTAGACATCCGCGATCGCCTGCACCAGTTCTGCCGCGGTCGGATCCGGATAGAGACGGAGGGTATCCTCTTCTGCTACCCGTCTGATCGCCTCTGCGGCTTTTGGTGACGGCGGATACGGATTCTCATTCGTATTGAGCTTAATCATATCAGCCTCATGCGGCTGCTCGCCCGGTACATACGGCACAACTTTTCTTACATTCTTTTCCCAGTTACTCATAAGTTCCTTCCTTTCTGCCTGTGGTCAGGAAATGCACCCTGACTTTATTCCGTCTTTCTGTTTTTTTTGGAAAACCCTGTGAATCGTAACCATTTTTTCTTTTCCTTCTGCTCCCGGCAGTTTCCCGCCGACGCAAAGTCCCTTTTCTTCCCGGTGAACCGCTTTATCCTCTCTTCTTCCAGGTAGACGGATAGAAAAGAATCAGCATCGGAAACAGTTCCAGACGGCCTGCCAGCATATCAAAAATCAGAATCAGCTTGGAAACCGGACCGTATCCAAAGAAGTTACTGGTCGGTCCTACCTGGTCAAGACCCGGTCCGATGTTGTTCAGTGTTGCGGCAACTGCCGTGAAGTTTGTCTCGAAGGAAAATCCATCCACACTGATGATCAGCATGGAAAAGCTGTAGATCACCAGATAAACAATCAAAAATACGTTGATCGCCCGCAGAACCTCATGCTCTACCGGGTGATCGTCGAAACGGATGCGTTTGATACTGCGCGGATGTACGATCGAACCAAGCTCTTTTTTCACGGTTTTTAAGAGAATCAGGATTCGCGAAACCTTGATTCCGCCTCCCGTTGAACCGGCACAGGCTCCGATGAACATCAGCATCACCAGAATACATTTTGACAGCTCCGGCCAGAGGTCAAAGTCCGTCGTGGAATAACCCGTTGTCGTGATAATCGATCCAACCTGGAAAAAGGCAGTCCGCACCGCTTCACCGATGGAATGGTACATCGGATAGGTATTCCAGGAAATCACGCCTCCTGCCAGAAGGATAATCAGGAAATACGCTCTTACCTCCTGGGACGAAATGGCGGCCTTTCCCTTTTTGCAAAGCATCAGATAATAAAAGTTAAAATTCACACCGAACGCAATCATGGCGATTGTCAGAATCCACTGCTGCAGTGGTGTGTACACTGCACAACCGCTGTTCAACACGGCAAAGCCTCCTGTTCCGGCAGCTCCCATGGCGAGTGTGACAGAATCAAATGTCTTCATGCCGGAAAGCAGCAGGGCAGCAATGGTAAAAAGTGTCATGCCAAGATAAATCTGATACAGAATTTTAGCGGTTCCGCGCACTCTCGGAACAAATTTGGAAACAGTCGGTCCCGGGCTCTCTGCCTTCATCAGGTTCATGACGGAACCGCCCTTCATCGGAAGCAATGCAAGAATGAACACAAGAACGCCCATACCGCCAATCCAGTGGGAAAAGCTTCTCCAGAACAGGCTGGCGTGTGAAAGTGCTTCCACATCGCTCAAAATGCTGGCTCCTGTCGTTGTGAAACCGGAAACGATCTCAAACAGCGCATTGATATAAAACGGAATTTCCCCCGTAATTACAAACGGAACCGCTCCGAAAACACCAAGGACAACCCAGCTTAACGAAACGCAGACAAATCCGTCGCGGGAATAGATTTCCATATTGGACGGTTTTCTGAAGCAGAGAATCAGACCGGCCGCAATGCAGAGCAGTCCCCAGATAAGATACGCAAAGCCTGTCTTTTCCTGATACATGGCTCCGACCAGCGCCGGAAGTAGCATCAGCATACCTTCCACTTTCAGCACCCAGCTGATGACAAAACGAATCATTTTATAGTTCATAATCCGCTTCCCCCGTTACTCTGCCAGAATCTCATGGATATCCTGAAGACCGGTTTCCGTTGTTACGATAATGACGGAATCTCCTGCCTCAAAGGAATCCTGTCCACCCGGAATGATGACCTTTCCCTGTCTGTTAATCGCTGCTACCAGAAGGTTTGGCCGTGTTTTCATATCCTGCAGACGGATGCCGATCATACGGCAATTCTGGTTCACGATAAACTCAAGAGCCTCCACACGGTCTTCCATCAGCTTATACAGCGTCTCAACGTTGCTTCCGATGGAGTTTTTCATTGCCCGGACATACTGCAGAATGTACTCTGCGGTGATGTGTTTCGGGTAGATCAGGCTGTCCAGGTTCAGGCTGTGGATAACATCATTAAATTCCAGATGGTTGATTTTCGTTACAACCTTTGAGGATACCTTCTCTTTCGCATACAGCGACAGAATGATGTTTTCCTCATCCATATCGGTGCAGGCCACAAAGGAATCCATATTCTGGATGCGCTCTTCTTTTAAGAGCTCCTGGTCACTTCCGTCACCGTAAATAACGGTTGCATCTGGCAGTGCTTCGCTTAAAACCTCACAGCGATCCTTATTTTTCTCGATAATCTTGACATCGACGTTCATATTTGCCAGTGATTTTGCGAGATAATACGTAATTTCACCGCCGCCGACGATCATCGTATTGTGTACCTTGTTTGTATGAACACCAATTTTCTTAAACAGGCTCTCTGCGTTCTGCGGTGTGGTAATGATGGAAAGGCTGTCTTTTGCCTGGATCACAAAATTTCCATCCGGTATGTAAACCTCGCCATTTCGCTCAACAGCACAGACCAGCAGACTGTACTGAAGCGCTCCGGCCAGCTCACGCAGCGACATATGGACAATTTTCGATGTTTCCGGCACTTTAAAGCGCAGCATTTCGATTCTTCCGCGGGAAAAGCTGTCGATCTCAATCGCAGATGGGAACCGCAGCAGTCTTGCCATTTCCATGGCGGCCGCGTGCTCCGGGTTGATGATCATGGACAGACCCAGCTTTTTACGGATAAATTCTCTCTCCTCCCGATACATCGGGTTTCGGACTCTGGCGATGGTGTGACAGTCTGCCGCCTGTTTGGCGATGACACAGCAAAGCAGGTTCATTTCATCACTTTTGGTTACGGCAATCATCAGATCCGCATGCTCAATATCCGCCTCCTGAAGCACCTGATAGCTTGCTCCGTTTCCTACAATTCCCATAACGTCGTAGGTGTTGGAGACGTTGCGGACGACAATACTGTCTGTGTCAATGACCGTCACAAGGTTGTCCTCGCGGCTCAGCTGGGCGGTCAGTGCGGTTCCGACTTTTCCGCAGCCCACAATGATAATTTTCATGTTCTCTCCCTTCAATGCAAAAGCATTTTGCGTAAAATAGTAAAGACCCGCCAGGCGGCATCGTAAAACCATTTTTCGATGCACTCCAAAAAGCAGATCTGTACCCCTATTGTACGATGGCGATTATATCATATTTCCCGGAAAAGCGGAATAGATTTTAACAACATTTTGGACGGAGTTTTTGTAATGACTGATCAAAAAAGGGAAAACCTGTTGAACCTTGCGCTGGCCGCAACGGAAGTCGAACGGCGGCGTGTGCCGGAGCTTTCGGCAGGTTATAACTCTTACAGCAAAACATGGGAAGTAATTGTACAGTATCAGGGAGACCTGGCTTTTCTGGAGGGGCAGGGAGTTCGTGTGACGCTGCTGCTGTTTTCGTATGCCATTCTTCTGGTTCCGGAGTCCCTGATGGATTACGTGACAGGACTGCCGCAGATTACCTATCTGGAGAAACCGAAATTACTTTATTTCGCAGATGCATTTGTGCGGAGCATATCCTGTATTACGCCTGTGCAGGAGGGGGTTATGGGTCTGTCTGGGAATGGGGTGCTGCTTGCATGCATTGATTCAGGCGTGGACTATGCGCATCCTGATTTCTGCGCACCGGACGGGACAAGCCGAATTGCAATTTTATGGGATCAGACGATTCCGGGGAATCCTCCGATGGGGTATGCTCTTGGGTCGGTATATACACGGCAGCAGATCAATGAGGCACTTGCATCTTCTACGCCGGAAGAACGGTTTGCCCTCGTGCCGTCCCGCGATGTAACGGGGCATGGGACAGCGGTGCTCGGAATCGCAGCGGGAAATGGGAGATCCTCGGCATATGCGGCCATGCGGGGCGTGGCACCGGAAGCAACACTCGTGGTCGTAAAGCTTGGGAATCCTGATCCGGCGGATCTGCCGCGGACATCGCAATTGCTGCAGGCGGTGGATTTCTGCGTAAGATATGCACTTCTGGTGGAGCGGCCGCTTGTGATTAATTTGAGCTTCGGGAATAATTACGGTTCGCACAGCGGGGATTCCTTACTTGAAACGTATTTGAATGCAGTGTCAAATTTAGGGCAGAACGTGATCTGTATCGGGGCAGGAAATGAAGGGGATACCGGACGCCATTATGCCGGGAACCTAAAGTCGGATCGCAAGTCGTCCGGTCAGACGCAAACAGTCCGTGCGACATCTGATCCGGCTGCGACGTCTGCGGTCTCGGCAACGGCTGACCGCGCTGTCTCCGTCGAATTTCAGGTCGGTGCTTATGAATCCTCGTTCAGTCTCCAGATCTGGAAGGTTTATGGGGATGAAATCTCGATCGAACTGATTTCCCCCGGCGGCATCCGCTCCGGCACGCTCTCTCCTGTCCTCGGCACGGCGCGTCTGACGCTTGGTCCGACAGAACTTCTCCTGTTTTATGGCATGCCATCCCCCTACAGCCAGGCGCAGGAAATTTACCTGACCTTTCAGGGCACAGGAAACCATCTGTCCGTCGAAAACGGCATCTGGACCTTGCGTCTCACCCCCGGCCGCCTGATCTCTGGTTCCTTTGACCTCTGGCTTCCCGGCGGAAACGCCGTCGGTTCACAGACACGCTTCTTCTCCCCCACTGCCGACACCACACTCACCATCCCTTCCACCGCCCGCTCCGCCATCACGGTCGGTGCCTACGATCCCCGCCTTTCCTCCTATGCCAGCTTCTCCGGCCGCGGCTATACCCGTATTCTCCACGAAATTAAACCTGATCTCGCCGCCCCGGGTGTCAATATCCCAGCTCCCCGTTCCGGCGGCGGCTATGCTTCCTTCACCGGCACCTCGTTTGCCACGCCTTTTGTATCGGGAAGCGCCGCTCTTATGATGGAATGGGGTATTCTGCGCGGAAATGACCCGTTTTTATATGGTGAAAAGCTGAAAGCTTATCTCATCGCAGGCGCAAAACCCATCGCATCCGAGAGCGAATACCCGAACCGGCGGGTGGGATGGGGAACTTTATGTACAGCACGAAGTATCTTTTATATGTGAAAGTTGGGGTGTAGATGATGCAACACATAAAATTGTTGTAACTGAATTTCAGTATCGTAAAATGAAAAAGGGAAATAAGGAATTGGAGGCATGGCTTTCCAGAATGCTTTCACCAAGAATAAATTTCCGATTTTTTAAGGTCCCTATGGGCGAAAGAATGGTTGTGCTAATAGAGATTTCTTGTGCAGAGAAACAACCAGTACAATTTGCAGGTGGCGAATATATACGAATTGGAACAAATAAAAAGAACTTAAAAATATCCCGATAAAGAAAATTATGGAGAACATTCGATTCTACACCATATGAACTACGAACTGCGATGGGAAATTTATAGCAATCTAATAAATTATTGCACATAATTGCACGAATGAAACCACCCTATGCAGTCCGTTGGACGAATTGTTAAAAATCCTTTTGAAATAGCTGATGGTAATTCCGATGCAATCCGTATCTTTTCTTTCCTTAAAAATGCTTTGAGTTTTGACCACATCTTTTCAATCGGATTCAGATCCGGACTATATGGGGGTAAATACAGATAGGTTACTTTTGAGCTGTCCAGTAGCTGTTTCACCGCTTTTGCATGATGGGAACGCATATTATCCATAACGATAATGTTTGCTTCTGAAAGCGTCGGCAGCAACTTTGTTTTCAGGTATTCTGCAAACCGCTCTGCAGTAGTTCCTCCCTGATAGACTGTATAGGCACAGTCTCCATTCAGACGTATGGAAGAAAGAACGGTTGTATTGCAGGGCGTGTTGAGTGGAGTTTTATCTACTGCTCTCCGGTTTTTCCATGCTCTGGCATAATGTCGCGTCATATTGATGTTTACTCCGCTTTCGTCCAGAAAGACCAGATGATTTATGTCTTTCTCCGACATATGTTTTTTCCAGTTTCTGCGTTTTTCCCTGACATAGGGGACGCTCCTGCTCTGAGGCATGAAGAGATTTTTTCTTGTAAGAATACCCGAGTTTAATAACTGCCTTGCGGACTGTTTCATTACAAACATGCAGACCAAGTTTATCAATGATTTCATCAATTGTGATATCTGGTTCCTGCTGAACCACCCGGTCAATGTTTTGGAGATCTTCCGGTGTCAGGGCATGTTTACGTCCTCTCTGTGATGTTCTTGTTTTTACAGAACCTGTTTCACGCATTTGTTTTTCCAGGCGGTAAACAGTACTGGTATTCACAGAAAAACACTCTGCGATTTCTTTTGCATTGTGCGTTTTATTCCAAGC
>OLSC01000087.1_pt1 | contig 118223 bp, 107 predicted proteins | sample 1672881 | NCBI WGS metagenome assembly OLSC01 (sample SAMEA3136733, study PRJEB25190) | human gut metagenome | biome: human gut; feature: human-associated habitat; material: faeces | place: Austria | collected 2013 | reverse complement strand
CGTTTACGGCGTGGACTACCAGGGTATCTAATCCTGTTTGCTCCCCACGCTTTCGCGCCTCAGTGTCAGTTACAGACCAGGAAGCCGCCTTCGCCACTGGTGTTCCTCCATATCTCTACGCATTTCACCGCTACACATGGAATTCCACTTCCCTCTTCTGCACTCAAGTTGACCAGTTTCCAATGACCCTCCACGGTTAAGCCGTGGGCTTTCACATCAGACTTAATCAACCACCTGCGCGCTCTTTACGCCCAATAATTCCGGATAACGCTCGCCACCTACGTATTACCGCGGCTGCTGGCACGTAGTTAGCCGTGGCTTTCTCATAAGGTACCGTCACACTCTAGCCATTTCCTACTAGAGCCATTCTTCCCTTATAACAGAATTTTACAACCCGAAGGCCTTCATCATTCACGCGGCGTTGCTCGGTCAGGCTTTCGCCCATTGCCGAAGATTCCCTACTGCTGCCTCCCGTAGGAGTCTGGGCCGTGTCTCAGTCCCAGTGTGGCCGTTCACCCTCTCAGGTCGGCTACGCATCGTCGCCTTGGTAGGCCTTTACCCTACCAACTAGCTAATGCGCCGCAGGCTCATCCATCAGTGGTGCCGAAGCACCTTTAAACTTTCGTCCTATCCGGTATTAGCGATCGTTTCCAATCGTTGTCCCCGTCTGATGGGCAGATAACCTACGTGTTACTCACCCGTTCGCCGCTCACCACCGAAGTGGTTCGCTCGACTTGCATGTATTAGGCACGCCGCCAGCGTTCATCCTGAGCCAGGATCAAACTCTCCATAATAGTTTGTTTATATCCTAAGCTTCTTTTAAGAAACTTATTTTCTTAAAGTAATGTTTGTTGACGTTCTGTTTAGTTTTCAAAGAACTTCTTTGTCACTTGTTTCAGCGACTTGATTATCTTATCATGTTTAACTCTTTCTGTCAAACACTTTTTTGAAGTTTTTTTAAAATCTTTCGATTTCTTTTTTTGTCTTCTTTCGACGACTTGATTATCTTATCATGTCTGTCGAAAGTTGTCAAACCTTTTATCCATTTTTTTATCTTTTTTTTGAAATTACATTTAATTATATAAAATTTATAAATTAATAGGGAAATTCAATAAGCATTTAGGGTAATTTTTGTCTCGCACGAATACTAAATATTTTTCTTCAAATCTAACCTATTTCCCCTCTTGTTTATATTCTAAGAAATCTCTTGAATTAATTTTATATTTTTTATTACTGTTTAATCTTTTAATAAAAAATCCCTCTATATTAGATCAAAAATCTAATATAGAGGGATTTTTCTCTAAAAGGAGTCTTTTATTACATCATTACTCAAAGTCATCTTCGCTATAAATAGCTAAGCCTTCAAACTCATCTGTTTCTTCTTCAACTTCTGCATCACTTTCATCGCTATAATCATCTTCTGTTTCTTCTTCGTCTTCTAGATATTTTTCTTTTTCAGTTTCATCCTCAGGCTCTACTATGAATTCTTCATTTTCTTCTGGATAAACGTCAAATCCATCTTCAGTAACAACTTCAATTTCTTCATCATCAAAATCAATGTCATATGTATCATAATTAGCCACATCATACTTTTGACGTGATTTTAAATCCCATTTATCTTCTCCAACTGTTACAAACTTTCCACTTAACGTTAAATCAGTATAAAACTGAGCTAATTTCGATTGGAATTCATCATCTGTTAAGCCCATCATTTCACAAACTTCTTTTGCAATCTTCTCGAATTTTTGAGGTTTAATTTTACGTTGAATTAGTAATTCTGCTACTTCTAACATTGACATTTCTTGGTTAATTGTCATTTTTATTCCTCCTTATGATAATTACATACGTTCTGGAGCTGATACCCCAATTAATTCTAATGCATTTTTGATTGTAATTTCTAGAGCTTTAATTAAAGCTAATTTTTCATTAGTCTTCTCAACATTCTCTTCATTAATTACTTTTTCTGCATTATATAAACTGTGGAATGCTGTGGCAAGATCATTAATATAATTACAAATTAAATGAGGTCGTCTTTTGTTAGCTGCATCTCCAACAACAATAGGGAAATCCCCCATTAATTTGATTACCTCAAATTCTTTTTCGTGGGTAATGTGATTATATTGATCTTTTAATTCTACATTAAAGCCTTTTTCTTCAGCTTGTCGTAAAATTGAACAAGTACGGGCATGAGCGTATTGCGCATAATAAACAGGATTTTCATTTGATTTTTTAGTTGCTAAATCTAAATCGAAATCCATTTGTGTTTCTCCACTACGCATAACAAAGAAATAACGTACTGCATCTACACCTACTTCATCTACTAATTCACGAATTGTTACAGCTTTCCCTGTACGTTTAGACATTTTAAATTCTTCACCATCTTTAATTAGACGAACCATTTGAATAATATCTACTTCTAATTTATCCGCTTCATATCCTAAAGCCTGCATAGATGCCTTTACGCGCGCAATATATCCGTGATGGTCTGCTCCCCAAATATCTACTAATTTATCATTACCACGTTTTAATTTCTCAATATGATTAGCAATATCTGGAGTTAAATAAGTGTACGAACCATCTGATTTCTTTAATACACGATCTTTGTCATCACCAAAATCAGTCGAACGGAACCAAACTGCTCCATCTTCTTCATAGATGAATCCTTTTTCTTCTAGTAATTTAATAGACTCTTGTACTAAGTTATTATCATATAACTCTTGCTCACTTGTGTACATATCAAACTCCACACCGAACATATCTAAGTCTTTACGAATTTTATTTAATTCATATTCAAGTGACATTTCACGAATTAACTTGTAGTTTTCGTCTAATTTATTAACAAGTTTATCACCATATTGTTCCACCATAGATTGTCCTAAAGCAATGATGTCTGGCCCATGATACCCGTCTTCTGGCATTTCGGCTTCTAAACCTAAAGCTTGCAAGTAGCGTGCATATGCTGAAATAACTAAGTTATGAATTTGATTTCCAGCATCATTTACATAGTATTCACGAGTTACATCGTACCCTGCTTTAGTTAAAATTCTACATAAAGAATCTCCTAATGCAGCACCACGAGCATGTCCTAAATGTAAGTCTCCAGTTGGATTAGCCGAAACGTATTCTACGTTGTATTTTAATCCATTTCCACTTTTGCTAGTACCAAACTCATGACCTAACTCAATAATATTTTTAATCGATTGCGTAAATGCAGATTTTTTCATGAAAAAGTTAATGAACCCAGGCCCAGCAATTTCAATTTTTTCTACATTCGCAGACTCAGCATTAAAATTATTAAGAATTTCTTCTGCAATCATACGAGGATTTTTTTTAGCTATCTTTGTAAGTTGCATAGCAATATTTGTTGAATAATCCCCATGACTTACATCCTTTGAATTTTCTAAAATAACATTTAAATCATCTGACTCAGTAATGTATCCACATGTTAAAACAGCTTGTTTAATCTCTGCTTTTAAGTTTTCTTTTAATGTTTGTATCATATTAGCTAGATATCCTCCTTATTGAATATAACAGTTAATTTATAATTACCTGCTCTTTCATTAGATACAAATAAATCGTAATCTAAATTAAGAGTTAACGTGGCGTCTAAAATTTCTAAAGATAACCGATGAGTTTTAGACTTTGTATCTAATTGACCATAGATAGTCTTGATATATCCTGATTGTAGCTCACTAATCTTATAAATTTGATCCATAATAATTGGTCCATCTCTACGAATTCGAACTGAGTTATCGTCCATTTCATAACGGCATTTTGTTATAGAATCATCTTCAAAATTAGTTTCATTAAAAAACAAAAAGAATTTTTCATTTTTTTTATATAATGTGGCAGATGTATCGAATTTCGTTTCCGTTACATCGAGTCCTTGCGTTAGCTTCATATGAAAGCTAACTAATCCACTAATTTTATTTGTGCTCATTTTATCATCATCCATAATGTGTAATTTTATCTACTAATTATAGCACAACTTATTTTAACGATTCTATATGATTATTGCAATAACTTTATAAATATATACGATACAAACCATGATTTAACAGTTATAAAAGCTTTTATCCTATTTTTGAAAGCGAAATTTTTGTCATATAGGAATTTGTCAAATTTAATTGTATAATACTGGTATATAAGTTTTATTGGAGGAAAAAAATATGAACTATATTATAGGAGGATTGATTTTATTTATAATTTTATATTTTGGTCGATATAAACTCGAACATATCATTTTATTAAATAAAATTCTTGAAAATAGTCATGATGGCTATTGGATTTATTATGATAATCGTGATGTAAGTTGGTGGTCAAAACAAAATTATCAATTGCTTGGATTGGCTGATAATAATCAAATAAAAGATAAGAATTTTTTTCCAACATTAATTCATCCAAAATATCGAAAAAAGTTTGAAGAATCAATTGAATCATTAAAAACACATGGTAGATATCAAATTGTTTTAAAAGTAAAGCATAGTAATGGAAAGTATATTTGGATTCAAACAAGTGGAACAAAGTATGTAATGCCGATTATTAAGAAGTCTTTTACGATTGGATATAATCGTGATGTTTCTGATTTGTATGAAATTGCTCATGAAGTAAAATATTTAGCATTCCACGATCGAAGTACAAATACGTTAAATAGTGAAGGATTAAAAAGAAGATTCGAAGAGTTAAAATCTAGTATTCAATACCAAGATTCATTCTTAACCATTATTGATTTATCAATTACAAGTTACCAAAGTGGATTAACCGATAAATCGAATAATGAATTTTTAAATTTCTTTGTAGAGAGATTAAAAAGCTTATTTATTTACAGTAAGATGGCTAGAATATCGGAACACCAATTTGCAATATTAACACATAATTTAGAATTGAATGAAATCAAAACAAAGTTAGAACTTTTAAATAACTTAATTCATAATGGAATTGTGATTAATAATTATTCTTTTTCTGGACAATTTAAAGCATTCTGTATGGAACTGTATCCAATTGAACCTTATGAGCAATATTTAGTTTATTATGAGTATGTAAAACGTCATTTAATTAAAGATAAAAATGAATTTTTTGTAACAATTAATGCTTCGACAAAGGAAAAGTATTTAGAATCGATTCGTGTTAGAAATGAATTTATTCAAGGTCTAGCAAATGATGAGCTTATTTTATATTTCCAACCCATTGTCAATGCTAAAACGAATATTGTTAGTAAATTAGAAGCGTTAATCAGATGGAATCATCCAAATAGAGGGACGCTTGCTCCAGGTTCATTCTTACCCTACTTATATGAAATTAGCGATATTAAACAATTAGACTTTTGGGTATTAAAAGAAGTGTTACGTACAATTCATCAGTACGATCATGAGGGAGTTGAGTTTCCTAAGGTATCAATCAATATTACAGGTGTGACTTTAGCGGATGAAACTTTAGTTAAGTATATTGAAGATAATTTAAAATTTTATGAGGTTGATGCTCATAAAATTTGTATTGAAGTTACAGAGCAAATTTTAATTGATAATATTACAATTGGTAATAAGAATTTAGAGACTTTGAAAAAAATGGGCGTTCAAATTGTTTTAGACGATTTTGGAACAGGCTATTCATCGATTCACTATGTAAATCAGTTAAATGCACAGGTTATTAAGATTGATCGTTCGTTTATTAAAGATATTCATCAAAATAAGAAGACGCAAGCGATTGTGAAGTTGATTAGAAATTTAGCAGATGATTTAGCCGTTGAGTTAGTTGCTGAGGGTATTGAGACCTATGATGAGTTGAGTTATGTTTTAGATAATTATTGTGAGCTTGTTCAAGGGTATTTAATTTCTAAGCCTCTTCCAATTGAAGAGATTTTAAATAATGATAGTAAACTTTACAAATTTCAGTAGAAGATGGTCCGTAATGGACTATCTTTTTTATTTTGTAGGTAACCGATTACGACATTGTGTAAGCGTATACTTATAAACCTTTGGTTGTGGTAGAATTAGGAATGTAACTTTATATAGGGGGTCTAGTATGAGACGTAAAATTTCTTTGATGCTAGCAATAGCAATTATGGTAACATCTATTTTACCAAATGGGAGGATTCATGCGACGGATGATGCGAAGTTGACGATTCATTATCAACGCACTGACGGAGTATACGATGAATGGAATATTTGGGCTTGGGATACTGGGACTGAGGATATGGAGCAAATTGATTTTACTGCTAAAGATGACTTTGGTTATATTGCAGAGATTGAGGTTGCCAAAGGCAATGAAGCGGGATTCATTATTCGTAAGGGGGATTGGCAAGAGAAAAACTGTGATGAGGACCAGCGAATCAAGGTTGAGGATGATACTAAGATTTGGGTTTCTGAGGGGCAGTGTGGTTATTTAACTGAAGCACCAGCGGGAGCCGGTGGCGAAGTTGTGAAGTTAGAGACTGCAGGTAATGATACTGTATCGACTGTAAGTGATGAGGAAGCTGAGGTTCAAGTGTTTGTACATTATCGTCGATATGATGATAAGTATAAGAAATGGAATATTTGGGGATGGGTTGACGGTCAGGAAGGATTGTCTTATTCATTTGAAGATGAAGATGATTATGGAAAGATCTTTAAGATTAATTTAAAGGATTTAAATGGTGCCGATAAGCTTGGAATTATTATGCGAAAAGGTAACTGGGATTCTAGAGATATTGATCAGGATCGTTTTATTGATTTAACTAAAGCGACTGAGGGTGTATTGAATGTTTATTTATTAGAAGGTGATTCTAATATTTATTATAGTGAGGCAGATGTTGATTTAACGCCACGTTTATCAACAGCAACGTTTAAGTCGTTAAATAAAATTATGTTTACAGGAGCAGCTCCAATTACATCGACGGAAGGTGTCGAAGTACGCGATAGCCAAGGAAATATTTTAGAATTAGATCAAGTGATGTTAGATGAGTCTAGTTCTACAATTGTTGCTTTATTAAAAGAGAATATTAGTTTAGAGGATTCTTATACGATTGCAAAAGAAGGATTTAAGGATGCAATCGAAGTATCATTTACAGGGCTTTTTGATTCTGAAGAGTTTAATGATGCATTCTATTATGAAGGTGATGATTTAGGATTTACTTATTCTAAGGATAAAACATCATTTAGAGTATGGGCACCAACAGCTAGTCATGTCGTTTTAAATTTATATGAAGCAGGTAGTGGAGATAATTTAATTGAGCAAATCGATATGACTCGTGATGTTAAAGGAACTTGGGTTGCAGATGTTAGTGGTGATTTGAATCTGACTTATTATACGTATGAAGTGACGGTTTCAGGTCAAACGAACGAAGCAGTTGATCCTTATGCTCGTGCGGTTGGGGTAAATGGGAATCGTGCAATGGTTGTTGATTTAGATTTAACGGATCCTGAAAACTGGTCCAGTGATGTGAGTCCTGAGTTTAGTGGAACTCCAACAGATGCGGTGATTTATGAGTTGCATATGCGTGACTGGTCAAGTCATGAGTCAGCAGGATTTAAAAATATCGGGAAGTTTTTACAGTTTACTGAAGAGGGGGCAACGGATCATTTAACGGATTTGGGTATTACTCATCTGCATTTACTTCCAGCATTTGATCATCGTTCAATCGATGAGACAAAATTAGATGAGCCTCAATTTAACTGGGGTTATGATCCTCAAAATTATAATGTTCCTGAAGGGTCTTATTCAACGGATCCTGAGCATGGTGAGGTTCGTATTAATGAGTTTAAACAAATGGTCCAATCTTTACACGAAAATGGAATTCGTGTGGTAATGGATGTGGTTTATAACCATACAGGAGCAACAGCGGATTCTGATTTTAATAAGATTGTACCAGGATATTATTATCGTCAAACAACTGATGGTGGGTTCTCAAATGGATCTGGTTGTGGAAATGAGACAGCATCTGATCGCTCAATGATGCGTAAGTTTATTGTGGATTCAGTGAAGTACTGGGCAACTGAGTATCATATTGATGGATTCCGTTTTGACTTAATGGCGTTACATGATATTGAAACGATGAATGAAGTTCGTGCAGCTTTAACTGAGATTGATCCAACAATCATTGTTTATGGTGAAGGTTGGGATGCTGGTGGTTCTGCGTTAGAACAAAATGAGGCAGCATTAAAAATTTATGCGTCTCAAATGCCTGGTATCGGGATGTTTAGTGATGATATTCGCGATGGAGTAAAAGGTAGTGTATTCAATGCTGAAGAGCCTGGTTTTGTTAATGGACAGTTTAGTTTTGATGAGCGTGTGAAGTTTGGTATTGTTGGAGCGACAAAGCATTCTCAAATTGATTATAACCGTGTTTCATTAGCAGGAGGATCTCGCGGTCCTTGGGCAACTGAAGCTTCTCAATCAATTAACTATGTTTCAGCACATGACAACAATACGCTTTATGATAAGTTAGTTGCAACGTTACCGGATGCTGATGAGGAAACAATTAAATTAATGCAAAAGCAAGCGAATGTGATTGTGTTAACTGCTCAAGGTGTTCCTTTCTTACATGCTGGTGTTGAGATGATGCGTACGAAAGATGGAGATCATAATAGTTATAATGCATCTGATGAGGTAAACCAAATCGATTGGAATTGGAAAGAAGAAAATGCTGATGTTTATAACTACTATAAAGGATTAATCGCTCTTCGTAGTGCGCATCCAGCATTCCGTATGTCAGCACAAGAAGATATTCAAGCGAATTTAACGTTTATGGAAGATGTTCCTGTTGGTGTGATTGCTTTCAATTTAGGAAATAATGCGAATGGGGATACAGCGTCTGATATTACGGTTATCCACAACGCGACAGATAGTGAGCAAGTGATTACTTTACCAAAATCAGCTGATTGGCAATTAGTTGCAAATGGTGAGGTAGCGGGAACTGATGTGATTGAGGTTGTGAAAGGTGATTCTGTAACAGTGACACCTCATTCATCTTATGTGTTAATGATTGATGATTCTATCTCATCTGATGGTGAGTGGGCTCAGGTTTTATTAATCGCAGGTGCAGCGTTACTTGTGGTTGCTGGAACAGTTGCTTATATTGTTTACGATAAGAAAAAGAAATCTTCTAAATAAATGTCAAAAAGAGACTAATCGTTAAGATTAGTCTCTTTTTATGTCAATCTTTAAATGATTCTCCCATATACTTTTATTGAGAATGGGAGGCGATTTAATTGAGGTATTTAGGGGTTTATTTTTTGTGCTTGTTAATGCTACTCGGCTGTGATCAGTTCGAGTCGCTTCATGATGATACGGTTGTAACGGTTATGGTTTATATGTGTGGATCTGATTTAGAGTCTGAGCTTGGATCTGCAACAAAGGATTTAGAAGAAATGCTTGCAGCTGATTTATCTGAGCAAGTGAATGTTATTATTGAAACGGGTGGAACCCGTCAATGGAAAAATGATGTGATTAGTACTGAAACTAATCAACGTTATTTGATTGAGAATGGTGAACTTGTTTTATTAGATGAAAATTTAGGGCTTAAAGACATGGCGGATCCTTCTACGTTAAGTGATTTTATTTCTTATGCTGCAACTCATTTTATGGCTGACCGTTATGTGTTAATTTTATGGGACCATGGTGGAGGGGCTTTGGATGGTTTTGCTGTAGATGAAAATTTTGATAAGGTGCCGATGAAGATTTATGAGCTTGAGACCGCATTAGAGGATGGTGGCGTCTATTTTGACTTTATTGGGTTTGATGCCTGTTTAATGTCTACGATTGAGGTCGGATTAGTGTTAGATGATTATGCCGATTATATGATTGCCTCCGAAGAAACGGAACCAGCAGGAGGCTGGTATTATACCGACTGGTTAACGACTCTTTCTAAGAATCCTAGTATTGAGACTTTAGATTTAGGAAAACAAATTGTGGATGATTATATAAACAGAAGTATAGTTGAAAGTCATGGAATGAGCGCAACACTCGCCGTAGGTGATTTATCAAAAATTGGATCTGTGTATGAAAGTTTTTGTATGTTATTAGAGGAAGCTAATTTAGTTTTAAATAATCAAAATTTTGAGTTAATTTCTAAAGGACGAAGTGAGAGTAAAAGCTTTGGAAATACTGATATTGACCATGTTGATTTGGCAGATTTAGCAAAAGAAATTGATTTAGAGCAATCTGATGTGCTCATTGAAGCTATTAATGATTGTGTAAAGTATAAAGCCAGTTCTAATTCATCTGATGATATAGGTGGGATATCTGTTTATTTTCCATACTCAGAGCTTGAGTATTTTGATGGAATGATGGATGTTTATATGCAGTTGGGGATAGATGAGGGGTATGTCTCGTTTATGGAGCTTTTTGTAAGAATGATGTTGGACGGTAATTATATGGATTATGATTGGGAGATTGAGGATAAGGGAGAGTATTATGCGCTTATTTTATCGGATGAGGACTGGAATTTGATTTCAAAGGTTGAGTGCCAGGTTTATTATGATGATGGGGAAGGTTATTTGGAGTTGGGTTTTGATAATCTTTATGAGTTTGATGATGATGGGGATTTGATGATGACGTTTGACCATACGTGGGTCGCTATTAATGATCATATTGTGCCTTTTTATGCACTGGGTGAAGAAGTGGATGGGGATAAGTGGATGTCTTATGGTTATGTCCCTGCTCATGTAAATAATCAAGAGGTTGAAATTATTTTAATCTGGGATAATGAAAAACCGGAGGGGAAGGTAGCTGGTTATCGATATGGATATGATGAGTCTTCTATTTTACTTCGAGGACTTGTTCCGATTAAAGAGGGGGATATATTAAATTTTATAGTAGATGGTTATACATATGACGGGGAATATGATGGGAGTTATTATTTAGGAGATCCTTTAGTTGTAGATGAATCAGGTCTTGTGGTGAATTATCAATCGATTGGTGAAAATGATTGTTTAGTTTATTATTGTCTGACAGATTTGTATCAAAATAGTTATTTAACAGAGGGTATCATTTTTGAATAGAGTGAAAAAACGACATTAAGTCGTTTTTTTTTATGTCTATTGTTAATAAATGTGGTTCGTGTTTTTAGAATAAACCTGTTATAATGGCGATATATTGAATTTGATGAGGTGATAATATGTCAGAATTTTTACCGGTAACACGTGAAGAAATGGAAGCGCGTGGATGGGAACAGGCTGACTTTGTTTATATTACGGGTGATGCTTATGTGGATCATCCTTCTTTTGGAGCCGCTATTATTACAAGAACGCTTGAGGCATATGGTTATAAGGTTTGTATCATTTCTCAGCCAAACTGGAAAGATGTTGAGGAGTTTAGACGTTTTGGAAAGCCTCGTTTAGGATTTTTAATTTCTTCAGGAAATATTGATTCCATGGTAAATCACTATTCGGTTTCTAAGCGCCGTCGTAAAAAAGATTCTTATACACCGAACGGTGAGATGGGAAAACGACCTGATCGTGCAACGATTGTTTATTCACATATGGCACGTCAGGCTTATCCTGATGTTCCGATTATTGTGGGTGGAATTGAGGCATCCTTACGTCGTTTAGCTCATTATGATTATTGGGATGATAAAGTACGTCGCTCGTTATTGTTAGATGCCAAGGCTGATTTATTACTGTATGGTATGGGTGAAAAAATTATTATTGAGGTTGCAGATGCCTTAAATGCTGGAATTGCAGTTGAAGATTTAGTTTATATTCGTGGTTCAGTATGGAAGACAAAAGATTTAGACCGCGCGTATGATTATATTATGCTTCCAAGCTATGAGGAAATTGTAGCGGATAAAATGACCTATGCAAAAAGTTTTAATATTCAGTATGAAAATACTGATTCAATTGTCGCTAAGACATTAGTGGAGCCTTGCCAAGGTTGGTATGTAGTTCAAAATCCACCAGGTGAACGTTTAACTCAAGAGGAAATGGATTATACGTATGCCCTTCCTTATACGAGAAAGTATCATCCGATGTATGAAGAAATGGGTCATATTCCGGCGATTGATGAAGTGAAGTTTAGTTTAATTTCAAATCGTGGATGTTTCGGAGGATGTAATTTCTGTGCTTTGACGTTCCATCAAGGACGTACGATTCAAACTCGTTCTAAAGAGTCTATTATTGAAGAAGCAAAGAAAATTACTGAGGATGTTGATTTTAAAGGATATATTCATGATGTTGGGGGACCAACGGCTAATTTCTATGCCCCAAGTTGTGATAAGCAGATGACAAAAGGTGTCTGCAAGAAGAAGCAATGTTTACATCCAAATCCTTGTAAACAACTGAAGGTGGATCATAGTGATTATCTTGATCTTTTACGCAAGTTAAGAACTTTACCGAAGGTGAAGAAAGTCTTTGTGCGTTCGGGTATTCGTTATGATTATGTGATGTATGACAAGAATGATGAATTTTTCCGCGAATTAGTGGAGCATCATGTAAGTGGGCAGTTGAAGGTTGCACCTGAGCATGTTTCGGATACGGTATTGCATTATATGGGAAAACCAACGCGTTCTTTATATGATCGTTTTGTGAAGAAGTATTATGCGATTAATCAAAAGTTAGATAAGGATCAGTATTTAGTCCCTTATTTAATGAGTTCACATCCGGGCTGTGATTTACGTGGAGCGATTGAGTTGGCAGAATATTTACGTGATATTAATCATCAACCTGAACAGGTACAGGATTTCTATCCAACTCCAGGTACGTTATCCACAACGATGTTCCATACAGGAGTTGATCCTCGTACGATGACCCCTGTTTATGTACCGAAAGATCCTCATGAGAAAGCAATGCAACGTGCATTAATTCAATATAAGAATCCACAGAATTATGATTTAGTTTATGAGGCATTACAAAAGGCTGGACGTTTAGATTTAGTGGGTTATGGCCCTGAATGTTTAATTAAACCTGCTAAACCAAAGTTACCAAGTAAAGGTGGAAAACCTGCTACTAAATCTAATCAAAAAAATGGTCAAAAAGGTGGTTATCGTTCACAATCAAAATCATATGGTCATTCTAAGAATAAAAAGAAAAAATAAGCCACTCTAACTAGAGTGGCTTATTTTATCACTTTAACAAGTAGAAATTAGTTCCGTCTAAAAATTATGGATATTAGAAAATAGGATAAAAAGGATTCTAACACTGAGCTATATATTTTTTATAGATTAACTTGTCGAATATTCGATTAATATATATTATTATATTCTTTTAATAATAAAAACAATAATAAGCATTGTGGATATTGAGGATAAGTGTCTGAAAGTGTCGATTTTACAACATTTTTGTTTGTTGATATCCTGTGAATAACTTGTAGATAAGTGTCGTTTTTTGTCCACATGGGTGTGAATGGTTTGTAGATAACTGTTTTTATTTGTCGACAATTAAATTAAAAACACGCTACTCGGCGTGTTTTTAATGATTGAATTTTTTTGCTGTTTCATAGGCTTGATGTGTCCATAAGTGTAAATCTGCTATAGGCTCTAAAAATATAATTTTAGATAATAAGTTTGGATGAGCAAATTGTTTAATTAATTGTTCGTGGGTTTTCGGCACAATACAGCAAAGTAGGTGGTCTAATAGGTTAATTCGATCTTTTACTTTACCAGCATGATAGCCATCACAACAAAAGTTAGGATGGTGTTGAAGGGCTTGTCGATTAAAGTAATACCGAATGCCTGGTTGGAAGTTAGTTGTTAAGTCTAATTCAGTGGGATTGTCATTAATTCGTCTTTCTGTTACTAAACGATCTCCGGAAAAACAGTTACCGTAAGACAGCATGACATAATCAAAATAGTCCACAGGATCGCCAGCTGCATTTCTCGATTCCATTCTTAAAACGTTGATATCTTCTTTACGAACTTTTCTTGATGAAAGTAGTTCTCCTGTTGATAAAATTTTAATTCCATCTTCTATGGAAGAAGTATGACAAAATAAATCAGTTAAACATCCCTTTTCATAGCATGCTTTACAGTGTTCAAGCTTTAATGGTAACTCTACTTGTGGATGATTTATTTTTAAATAGTTAAAATAAATTTCTTGCATATCGATTGATTGAAACCATAAAAGAATCTTTCGACGATGTTTAATTTCATAGTTAATAAATTGTTGAAATTCATAAAGTTCAAATTCTGTTGGATTAGGATAATTGCCCACAGTATACATATAGTGTCTAACTTCACTAGAGTCATTCCATTTCCAAATTAAACGGAAATCTTCTTTTTCAATGGTTACAATTGTTTGAAAGATTGATTCTGATGATAATTTTTCTCGCGATTCTAAAGAGATAGCTACTTGATTTTCAATAATCCACTTGTAATTCATCTGTTTTTCCCCCTTTAAAAAAGCATCGAAATTAATTCGATGCCTTTTTTGTTGAATCACGCTCAATTAAATATCCTGTAAATTCATGCGTATGAATTCCTTCTTCTTTATTAATCGCACGCATCATAATTTCGCCCGCTTTTCTCCCCCATTGATAGCGATTGATATGATAGGTTGTGATTTGTGGATAACAATATTGTGAAAGTTCAATATCATCAAATCCCGAAACAATGATATCATTAGGAATATTGATTCCAGCTTCTTTAAAGGCTTCAATGGCTCCGACTGCCATCAAGTCATTAGCACAGGCTAATGTGTCAAAGTCAACCTCTTGTTTTTCAATTAAATGTTTTACGATTTGATATGCCTTTTCTTTTGTATAATCACACTCAAAAGTTCTTGAATACGTTAGTTCATAATCTTTTAAGACTTGTTGATAAGCATCATGACGATAGTTATTGTCAGATGCAAATGTATCCCCACTCATATAGGCAATTTTTTTACTACCTTGTTGAACTAGATGTTTCATAATTTGTGTAAAAGCATCATGGTTGTTAATCATGACGTTATAAATTCCATCGCCTTCGAGTTTGCGATCCATTAGGATAAAAGGTGTTTCGTGACTAGCATAAGCGCCTATTACGCTATCTTCAATAGCTGGATTTAACATAATCATTCCATCTACAAGTTTTTGTCTAATAAATCGTTCTCCTGTTTCAATACCTGAGATAACAATAACATCGTATCCGTCTTCTCGTACTTGATGTTGAATTCCAGCTAATAAACTGCTAAAGTATGGACCGATAAAATCACTTAAAATAACACCAATAATTTTTGTTTTTTTTGTTTTTAAAGACCTAGCAGCTGCGTTTGGAGAAAAGTTAAGTTGTTTAGCTGCTTCTAAAACTTTCTGCCTTGTTGCGTCACTAATTTTATTGCTTCCATTTAGTGCATAAGATGTTGTTGATAAGGAAACCCCTGCTAATTTTGCAACGTCTTTCATCGTGGCCAATGTCATCACCCTTTCTTAGTGTATAATTACCCTATTATAATAGTTTAATTATATCGTAATTTAGAAAGGACTTATAATTGTATACGGTTACACATTATATTAAATTAAAAAACTCTCCATGAGGAGAGTTTTTCTTGTGGATATCTTAGAATTCTGCATTTTTTGGTGTACGTGGGAATGGTACAACGTCGCGAATATTTTCAACACCAGTGATGTACATAATCATACGCTCAAATCCTAAACCGAATCCAGCATGTTTTACACCACCATAACGGCGTAAGTCTAAATACCAGTCTAATTCTTCTTTTGGTACTCCGATTTCATCCATACGTTGCTCTAAAATTTCTAAACGTTCTTCACGTTGAGAACCACCGATTAATTCACCAACACCTGGTACTAAAAGGTCCATTGCAGCAACTGTTTTTTGATCATCATTTAATCGCATGTAGAATGCTTTAATATCTTTTGGATAGTCTGTTACGAAAACAGGCGCTTTGAATACTTCGTCTGTTAAGTAACGTTCATGTTCTGTGGATAAGTCAATTCCCCATGAAACTGGGTTTTCGAATTTTTTATCTGCTTTTAATAAAATTTCAATTGCCTCTGTGTATGGTAAACGTTTGAAGTCTGATTCTGCCACAGCTTTAACACGATCTAATACACCTTTGCTTACGAATTGATTAAAGAATTTCATTTCTTCAGGGGCATTTTCTAATACATAGTTGATGATGTATTTAATCATACCCTCAGCTAAATCCATATCGTCTTGTAAGTCGGCAAATGCGATTTCTGGTTCAATCATCCAGAACTCAGCAGCATGACGTTGTGTATTTGAGTTTTCTGCACGGAACGTCGGTCCGAATGTATACACATCACGTAATGCTAAAGCGAATGTTTCAGCTTCTAACTGTCCTGATACTGTTAAGTTTGTAGATTTTGCGAAGAAATCTTGTTTGAAATCTACTGCTCCTTCTTCAGTGCGTGGTACGTTATTGAAATCTAACGTTGTAACTTGGAACATTTCTCCTGCACCTTCAGCATCTGATCCAGTGATAATTGGAGTGTGCACATAAACGAAGTTTTTTTCTTGGAAATAGCTATGGATAGCGTATGCTACTAATGAACGAACACGGAATACTGCTGAGAATAGGTTAGTACGTGGACGTAAGTGTGCCACTTCACGTAAGAATTCACGAGTATGTTGTTTTGGTTGGATTGGATAGTTTTCTGGACAATCTCCTTCAAGAATAACTTCTTGTACTTTAATTTCAAATGGTTGTTTTGAGCCTGGTGTAGGATAAACTAATCCGCGAACTGTTACAGCAGAACCAACACGAAATTTTTGAACTTCTTTAAAGTTTTCTAAATTTTCTTCATATACAGCTTGGATTGTTTCAAAGAATGATCCATCATTGATCATTAAGAATCCAAATGCTTTTTGAGCGCGATTGTTACGAACCCATCCGTTAATTTCAACCACTTGGTTAGCATAACGATCTAAATTTCTAAATAATTGACGTACAACGATTTTTTCCATTAATAGGTCCTCCTTTTATAATAAATGAATATTTTGTTGCTTACACTGCTCAATGATATCCACAGGCCAAATTGAACTTTGAACTTCACCGATATGCATTTTTTCTAAGAAAAACATACATAAGCGAGATTGTCCAATCCCACCACCAACAGTAAATGGATATCGACCATTTATCAAATCTTGATGATATGGTAAATTCAATCGATCCATTGTATCGGTCACCTCTAGTTGATGAAGTAGAGCTTGTTTATCTACACGAATTCCCATTGATGAAATTTCAAAAGCCCTTTTTAAGATGGGATTATAGAGTAAGATATCCCCATTTAGTTCCCAATCATCGTAATCAGGTGCTCGTAAATCATGAACTTTGCCAGAGTTTAAAACCTTCCCAATTTGCGAAATAAAAACAGCGCCATACTTTTTGCAAATTTCATCTTCTCTTTCTTTTGGAGATAAATTAGGATATAAATTTTCTAACTCTTGGCTCGTAATAAATGTAATTTCATCAGGCAATTTTTTGGTGAGTTGTGGATAAGTCTTTAATAAACTTTTTTCCGTCTCAACTAGTGCACGATAAATTTGTTGAACAATTGAGTATAAATTCTGTGTCGTGCGGTTTTCCTCAAGAATAATTTTTTCCCAATCCCATTGATCAACATAGATCGAATGGATATTAGATAAAGTTTCATCTCTTCGAATCGCGTTCATATCTGTGTATAACCCTTCATCTATAGAAAATCCATAGTCTTTTAAGGCTTTACGTTTCCACTTAGCAAGTGAATGAACGATTTGAATAGTTTCCCCTGATAATAAATCAAAGCTTACTGGACGTTCAACTCCATTTAAATTATCATTTAGTCCACTATCTGATGGGACAAATAAAGGGGCTGATACTCGAAGTAGATTTAATTCTTTTGCTAATTCTGTTTGAAAAAAATCTTTAATTTTTTTGATTCCTTTTTGTGTTTCAATGAGAGATAACTTGCTTTCGTACATGAATTCCACCTCCGGCAACAAAAAAAAACAGTCTTCGCCCAAAAGGGACGAATGACTGTTGATCCGCGGTACCACCCTAGTTTAAGAATAGAATATTCTTACCCTTTCCCTTTAACGCAGGTGTACGACTTAGCCTACTTACAAATAATTGCTTTCGATAAGTAACTCCAAGGTGTTCTTCGCTTTTAACGCCATATCAGGCTCCCACCGTCCCTGACTCGCTTTGACTTAATTAAAAGGTACTCTCCTTTTCAACGTAGATATTGACTTATTAATATCTTATACACTTAACTAATTTTAGTCAATGATAAATATTAAAAATTTATATTGTTTAGTCTAGTTCTTTAAAGTTAAAAATATTCTCATATATTTTAAAATTATTTTTTTATTAAAAGTTTATGCTTTTCTTGTAAGAAGATGATATGTTTATCCACATATAAGATGTTTTTTCCATCCCTATTGCTCTAATTTGCTGAAGAAGATAATTTCTTTATTTGAATTTTTCTTCAGAGGTTTATGATTATTGGAGAGTGTCTTCGTATAAATTGAGCATCATTTGGAAAACTTCTTGGTAGTCTGATAATTTAGCAGAGATTATTTAGATAGTCATATAGAATCTCCTGTATATGTTATAATTTTTAATTATATTAGATGTCGAATCTGTTATCAGAATTCGACATTGAAATGTGGATAAATAAAAAGGAGTGTTGATTATGGGAATTATTTTAGCGTCACAGTCTCCAAGACGAAAAGAATTATTAGAGTTAGCTGGAATTGAACATAGAGTGGTTGTTAGTGCTGTAGATGAGGTAATGGATGCTGATTTAGATGTAGCAGGTCAAGTTCAAGATTTAGCAATTCAAAAGGCTTGTGCAGTTGCTGATCTTTTTGAAAGTGAAACTGTTATTGGTGCGGATACGATTGTTGTCTGTGATGGAAAAATTTTAGGTAAACCAAAAAATGAAGAAGATGCATTTAATACGTTAAAAAATTTATCAGGACGTAAACATCAGGTTATGACAGGTGTAAGTATTATTAATAAAGAAAAAGAGTTATTAACAAGTTTCGTTAATATTACGGATGTTGAATTTTATTATGTTACAGATGAATGGATTTTAAATTATATTAAAAGTGGAGAACCAATGGATAAGGCAGGATCTTATGGAATTCAAGGAAAAGGGTTTGAATTAGTAAAATCTATTTCTGGAGATTATTATAGTGTCATGGGATTACCCATTGCTCAATTAAAGAGAACGTTAACTCATTTAAATTTAATTTAATAGTCTTTATACACAGTTTTTAAATAGAGATGTGAGTCTGTCGATTCACGTCTTTTTTTGTTATTATTATATATTATATTTTTTTTATAATAACAATAATAATAAGCTTTGTGGATATTGAGGATAAGTGTCTGAAAGTGTCGATTTAACGAAGTTTTTGCTTGTTGATATCTTGTGAATAAACTGTAGATAAGTGTCGTTTTTTGTCCACATGGTTGTGAATTGTTTGTATATAACTGTTTGTTATTGTCGAAAATAGTGGTTTAAAAAAGTTGAATTTTAGTTAGAAAAATACTTTTTTTATTATTTAATTGTCCCCCCTTAGGGGAGGTGAGAAATCAAAAAGAGAGTTTTAATTTTTTATGGAGAAATGATTTTTGATATTATTTAAGCTAGAAAAAGGGTTCTAATATTAGATTTTAAAAATTTTTATTATATATAGGATTTTTATTTATTAATAGTTAGAATGAAATGGTATTTGTATTGTGGAAAGTCTGGTACTCAGCTTATTAAGTGAATATGAAAATTTATTAATTTTTTTTGAATTTAAATACTTAAGTTAGAAATACAGCATTAATTTTAAATGATAGGTGATAAAGAATTATTTTATTTTTAGGAAAGTAAAAAACTTTTTTTCGACAAAACTTCCTATTGTATTTATATATTTATTTTTTATAATAATAACAATAATAATAAGTTCTGTGGGTAGTGGGGATAACTGTCTGAAAATGTCGATTTTATGAGATTTTTGCTTGTTGATATCTTGTGAATAAACTGTAGACAAGTGTCGTTTTTTGTCCACATAGATGTGGATTAGTTGTAGATAAATGCATTTTATTGTCGGCAATCAAAGTGAGAAAAACAGACATAATATGACATAAAGATATAGCTAGTTTAGATTTTTATAATCTATGAAGGTTATAAAATAAAAAAGATTAGAGGAAAAATTTCTCTAATCTTTTTTATTTATTTTCCTAAGCAGAATTTACTGAAGAGTTCATCGAGTAATGAATCTCCCATATCTTCTCCGATAATTTCACCAAGTGAATACCATGCATTTTTAATATCAATTTCAACCATATCCACAAGCATTCCTAACTGCATAGCTGAAATGGCATCGTTAATTGAATTAATAGCTTGTTTTAGTTTAGCAATATGACGGGCATTTGATAAATAAGTCATATCTTTAGCTCCGATATCCCCAATTTCAAACATTTTTTTAATTTGATTTTCTAGAACTTCAATTCCTTTTTCTAAAACCATAGAGGTTTCAATATAGTTTGGAAGTTCGTCTCGTTCAATTTGAGTCTCTAAATCTGTTTTATTTAAGATGATAATACGGTTTTTATCATTTGTTAATGATAATAGTTCACGATCATCGGCTGTTAATTTTTCATTATTATTTAAAACTAATAAAACAAGTTCGGCTTCGTTAATTAGTTTTTTTGATTTTTCAACACCAATAGCTTCAACAATGTCCTCTGTATCACGAATTCCAGCCGTATCGATTAAATTTAATGTTAATCCACCGATATTAATATACCCTTCAACTGTATCACGTGTTGTTCCTGCAATATTTGTTACGATGGCTTTTTCTTCACGCATTAATTGATTCAGTAAACTTGATTTTCCAACGTTAGGACGCCCGATAATGACAGTTTTAATTCCATCTCGAAGAATTTTTCCTGTTTTAGCTGTATCTAATAGTTTTAACATTTTTTCATGAATATCGATTGAACGAGGAAGTAAGATGTCGTTTGTCATTTCTTCAACATCATCATATTCAGGATAATCGATATTAACTTCGATATTAGCTAAAATATTTAAAATTTCTTCACGCATTTCTTTAATTAAACGAGAAACACGCCCATCTAAACCGTTTAAAGCTAGTGATAAAGATTGTTCGCTTTTAGCATGAATGATATCCATAATTGATTCGGCTTGTGCTAAATCGATACGGCCATTTAAGAAGGCGCGTTTTGTGAATTCCCCAGGTTCAGCAAGTCGTGCACCAGCTAATAAAATAAGTTCTAGTATTTTATTAGTGACTAAAATTCCCCCGTGGCAGTTAATTTCCACGATATCTTCAGCCGTAAATGTTTTTGGTGCTCGCATGACTGAAACTAAAACTTCATCGACTTTTCGGTCAGTTTCAGGATCATATATAAAACCGTAGTTAATGGTATGGCTAGCAACACTTTTTAAATCTTTTCCACGAAAAATTTTATTTGCAATATCTAAGGCTTCATCTCCACTTAAACGAATGATTGAGATGGCTCCTTCGCCCATAGCAGTAGAGATTCCAGCGATTGTATCTTGTAGCATTAAAACACCTCCATAGCAGTTAGTTTATCATGTTCGATTTTTCTGGCTTTTATTCAATTTAGTTTAATTGTAGCATAAAAGGTCAATAAGTTAAAAATAGACCTCACTAAGAGGTCTATTAGGCTTTATATTTGATTGTAAGATATCGATTAGGCTCGACTCCATTTGAAACTGTCTGAATGTTTTTCCAATCTGATAATGTATTATGGATAATACGTCGATCATAAGCATTCATTGGGTCAAGTTTCGCATCAATCTTTGAGTGAAGCACTTCTTTTGCGGTTTTCTTAGCAAGAGCTTCTAATTTTTTAATTTGATTTTCCTTATAAGAGCCGATATCCACAAGGACTTTTAAATGTTTATTGGTATATTGATTTACAACTTGGCTTGTTAAAACTTGAATGCTTTGAAGTGTTTTTCCTTCACGGCCGATAATAAGTCCATTATTATCACTATTTACATTAAAAGTTATAGATTGTTTGCTAGGTATTATCTCGACTGTTCCTGTTAAATTGAAATCATTTAATAATTGGAGAAGATATTTTTTTCCTTCTTCAATTGGATCAAGATTTAAAGAGACTTCTGCTTTTATATAAGCACCTAGTCCAAAGATTCCTTTTTTCTCCTCTAGCACATTAATAATCAATTGTTGTTGGTCTTGATGAAAATGATTCTTTGCAGCTATGAGGATATCGTTCATAACTTTTCCTTCGAATATTTTCGGTTTCATCCAAATCACTCTTTCTTTTAAGTATGAGTAAGTTTTGCGACCAACGGTTAATTTATGCAATGACTAGTGGAATCTATTTCACAGATGGTCGTCATATCCTAATACAATTTTAATCTATATTATTTTGGAATGATATCCATTTTTTTATAAAGTTGCTCTAATTTTTCTTTAAATGATACGTAATCTAATTCTTTTACGCCTTTACGGGCGATTACAAAGTAATCATAGTTAGAATCTATTGTTTGTTTGTGTTCAGTTGTGACGTTTCGGATATATCGTTTAACTTTATTTCGTTCTACCGCATTTCCGATTTTTTTTCCAACTGAGATTGCAATTCTGAAGTTTTCATTGTCTGTTTTTTTATATTTATACACAATGAAATAAGGATTAGCTTTTGAACGTCCATTTTTCATGACTTGTTCAATTTCACTACTTTTTTTGATTCGATAATTTTTTTGCATCATCTCACCCGCTATATTTTTTTAGCTAGTAAAAAGACCACTATAAAGAGTGGTCTTATGCGCATAACACTTTTCTACCTTTTTTACGACGACGAGCTAAAACATTGCGTCCTCCTGGTGTTGCCATACGAGCGCGGAAACCATGAGTTTTTGCACGTTTACGTTTGTTTGGTTGCCAAGTACGTTTCATCTATAACACCTCCTAAGAGTTTTATACCATAGCATAATTCAATATTATAGTCAATCTAAACTGTAAAGTCAATGATTACTTTTTGGATATCGTGTCGTCTACTGTGGACATGTGAATAGATTTTACTTAGACGATAGAATTAAAAAGTATTCCACAATATTATTCACAATTCGACACGTTGTTTATACCTTACTCTGTGGATATTGGGGATAAATGACGAAAACATTGGTGTTACAGGCTTTTTAGCTTGTGGTTATCCACTGCACATTGTCGAAAAGTGTTGCAGATTGTTGAAGAAAAACACATATCCACAAGGTTGTTTATAACTTTTTGTTGATTTTTTACACATTGTGGACTTTTTTAAGTTTTGGTTATGCTATAATGTTGATAGAAGAGACTTTCGGATGAGGTGTATGTGGTGGAAAAATATCAACGAATATGGGATGATGCTATCAACCGACTGAAATCTAATATTTCTCAACAATCATTTGATATGTTTTTTAGCACTCCCAAAAAAGTATATAAAGTAAAGAATAATAAAATGTATGTGATTGTTCAAAATAACCATGAACAATTTATGCTAGATAAATTTTATTTAAAAGAACTTGTGGAAATGATTGCCGAAGTATCCGGATTTAATTATGATGTTAAATTTATTACAAATGACTATGTAAAAAATGATCAGCAAGCATTTGATTTAACAAAACCGGATCCAAATCTTCCAAAATATTATAGAGGGAATTTAAATACAACTTATACATTTGATCGCTTTGTTGCGGGGAAAAGCAATCGTTTAGCGTATATGATTGCTCTTCAGGTAGCGGAACGTCCTGGAGAGGTTGCCAATCCACTGTATATTTTTGGTGGGGTAGGACTTGGAAAGACACATTTAATGCAAGCCATCGGGAATTTTATTTTAGATGATAATCCATCATCAAGAATTTTATACTGTACCTCAGAAAAATTTATTGATGATTATCGTCACGCAACATTAGATAATAATTTTGAAGCATTTAAAGAAAAATATCGAAATATTGATGTTTTATTAATTGACGATATTCAATTCTTATCTAAAAAAGAACAAACTCAAACTGAGTTCTTCAACACGTTTAATGAGCTATACAATAATAATAAGCAAATTGTTATCACATCGGATCGTCCAGCATCTGATTTAAAGGATATTATGGATCGTTTAACTTCTCGATTTGAATGGGGATTACAAGCAGATATTCAAATCCCTGATACGCAAACAAGAATTGAAATTATGAAGAAAAAATTAGCTGGGGAAAACATTAATCTTGATGAGTTCCCAGAAGAAGTTTTAGAGTTTATTGCAAGTAAGTTTAATAGCAATGTTCGTACGCTTGAGGGTGCATTGAAACGTTTAATTTTCTATGCTACAATTAATAATTCAGATTTCACTATTGAATTAGCGAACGAAGCGTTAAGAGATTTATTTAAAGCAGAACAAAAAAATTCAAAAATTGATGTGAATAACATTATAAAAGAAGTTGGCGCATACTACGATGTATCAGTTGCTGATATTTTATCGAAAAAACGTAAGAAAAATATTGCTTATGCAAGGCAAGTGGCCATGTTCTTAACAAGGGAACTAACAGGAAGTTCATTCCCAAAAATCGGGGAAGCTTTTAGTGGACGCGATCATACGACAATCATGCATGGTTGTGAGAAGATTGAAAAAGAGTTAAAAGAGAGTGCTGAATTAAAGAAAGCTATTAATGATTTAAAACAGGCTCTATCTTAATTTATAAACAGGCTTATGGATAAGATTCGACATTAAAGTATGAACTGTCCACAAGTTATCCACAACTAAAAACACCTACAGGAGGATGTTTTTAGACATTATCCCCTATATTCACAAACATTATTACTAAAATGGTTATAAAAAGATATAATATATAATTATATAGGAGTGATTAATTTGAAAATTAAAGTTGATCGTCAATTGTTATTAACCCAACTTTCATACATTAGCAAAGCAATCCCGACTAAAACACCTTTACCAGTGTTGACGGGTATTAAATTTGTTGTATCAGATGAAGGTCTTTATTTAACAACAAGTGATTCAGATATTACGATTAATACATTTTTACCGTTAGAAGTAAATGATACACAAGTAATCCAAATTGATGCTGTAGGTTCAATTATTATCCCAGGAAAATATTTTATTGAAATTATTAAAAAATTAAATGGAGATACAATTGAAATTAGTACATTTGAAGGAAACTATGTCACAATTAAATGTGGACGAAGTGAATACACATTAAATGGATTTGATGTTACTCAATATCCAAACATTGAGTTAATTAAAAATGATGATCCTATTCACATGGAAAAACAATTACTAAAAACAATTATTCGTCAAACGGTATTTTCAACAGCAAATAGTGAAAATCGTCCTGTGTTAACAGGGGTTAACTTCCGCTATGATGCAGATGAGTTAATGTGTGTTGCCACAGATAGTTTCCGTTTATCTAAAAAGACAGTTCCATTAAATAAATTACATGATTCATTTAATATCGTTATTCCAGGACGTAGTTTAATCGAGTTATCAAAAATTTTAGATGATTCACATAACTCGGTAGATATCTATTTAGCAAATAATCAAATTTTATTCCAAATTGGAAATATTTCATTCCAATCACGTTTATTAGATGGAATTTATCCAGAAACAAAAGAATTTGTTCCTACAACATTCGGAATTGAAATTAAAGCAAATTATCATGAATTATTAAATGCATTTGATCGTGCTGCTTTAATTGCTCGTGATCAAGTATCTAATGTCGTTAAATTAAATATTTTACCTGAAGAAAGTAAGTTATTAATTACAGCTCAATCTCCTGAAGTCGGAAAAGTTGAAGAAGAAGTTCAAGTAGAAATGATTTCGGGTGGAGAATTACGTATTGCATGTAGTGCACTATTTATTATCGATGCATTAAAAGCAATTAATAATTCAGATGTTATCATGAGTTTCAATGGAGATATGCGTCCATTTGTTTTAAGAGATAAATACGATGAGACAACAATTCAATTAATTGTCCCAGTACGTATGGAATAGTATTTAAAAGATTAGTGACATTTTGTCACTAATCTTTTTTTGTTTGTCCACAAGTTGTGGATAACTTTTAGAGTTGTTCACAGATTTGAAAACGATATTTTCCGATTTTTTTAGATAGAAAAAAGTATGATTTTACATTGGTATTATCACAAAATTAGAAGAAAATATTAAATATAGTCGAAAAAAAGATACTATTTTGCCTGTGGATAATGTGGATAAATTAAAAGAGTTAGATAAGAGAATAAAAAAAACGGTAGGAAATAAAGTTTCCCACCGTTTTTTTATTAAGATTTTTTAACTGATTGCATGAATTTTTTGATGACTGAATCTCCCGAGTAGTTTAAAACACCATTTTTATAAACTCGTGATCCGAAGGTTAGAATAATGATGATAACTAGTAGATTGAGTCCAATTGATAACCAAATCATTGGCGTTGAAACAGTCATGGTCGCGATTCGAAGTGGCATAATGTAAGGAGAAACAAATGGAATCATAGACATGACTTTGATAAATGGCGCTTCGGGTGAAGTCATTCCAAAAATTCCAATGTAGAAAGAAACAAGTCCAATGACCATAATTGGTGAAATAGCAATTTGATATTCTTCTACGGAACTAATGATTGAGCTTAAGATTAAGACACTAACGAGATAAACGAGGTAAGCGACAATTGCAAAGATAATTAGGTAAATAATAATTCGAGCTTTATCAGGTGATATCACCATTGAGACGGTATTCATAACATCTTCTGGGAGGTTTTTCATCATCGATTGAATGGAGATTGTAAATAGCACCATAAAGATAGCGAGTTGTGTTAAAGCATAGAAGCTGTTATACACAATTTTTCCGTAAAGCTGTTTGATTGGAGAAATTGAAGTAATGATAATTTCCATAACACGTGATGTTTTTTCTTCCATGATTTCTTGACCTGCATACACTGAGTACATGTATGAGAATAAGAAAATTAAGATGATTGAGATATAGGCAATTCCCATGCTCCCTAATGATTCTTCTGCTGATTGAGCTTTCTCATCAAGTGCAATTAAATTCATAGAAAATGGTCTTTGGATAAGTTCGGTTTGAGCTTCTGTTAAACCGGCAGTTTCCATTGCAATTTTTGAGTTATACCCTGATAAAATTTGTTCACCAATGGTATAGAATGAATTGTTGGAGAAATCATTGGCAACATATGTGGCAGATAATAGGTTCGTTTCATCATAATCGATAATGAAGTAAGCCGATATGTCGTTATTTTCGACGAGTTGGTTAAGTTCATCTGTTGAATCTGTACTTTGTTCAAGTAAGACATCTGAGAGAATACTATTAAAATCTTTTTCAAATTGTGAATAAAGTTGATTCGTTTCGTCCACAACATAAATTGTCTGAGAATAATCAAAAGTATCATTAAAGAAACTCATGATATTACCAAGTTGACTCACTAAAAAGCCGATGATGATTAAGAAGATGTTAAATCCAATAAAGGCTTTACTTTTAATTTTACGAAGATAGTTATATAAGACGTAGTTCCAAAATTTACTCTTCATATGCTTGTCCCACCTTTTCTATGAAAATTTCATGTAGTGAAGGTTCACACACGAGAAACTTTTCAATATGATGCTCAGGTTTTAAAGCATTAAAAATTGTTGAAACATACTCTTTATTATCGATTTTTAAACACCAATCATCTTGAACACGTGTGACTTCATTAACATGTGGAATAGCTTTTAAATAATCAAGAGTTAAATTTCCTTGAATCAGAATGGTTCTAGCATTATATGATTTTTTTATTTCTTTTAGATTACCTTGTAAAACAGTTTGACCTTTTCTCAAAATAGTAAGTCGATCACATAATGTTTCAATGTGTTCCATACGATGAGAGGAGAATATAATCACTTTACCTTGTTCTTTGAAGTTCATTATTTCTGTTTTCATCATTTCAAGATTGATTGGGTCAAGTCCTGTAAAAGGTTCATCTAGGATAATAAGTTCTGGCTTATGAATAACGGCGGTAATAAATTGAATTTTTTGTTGGTTTCCTTTTGAAAGTTCTTTAATTTTTTTGTTTTTATATTCCATGATTCCAAATTTTTCGAGCCAATAATCAAGTTCTTTATCAATTTCTTGTTCTTTCATACCTTTTAGTAAAGCAAGATAAGAAACTTGATTTTTAACGGTTAGTTTTTGTAGCAATGCTCTTTCTTCAGGTAAGTACCCAATGATATCGTTTGTTGATTCATTGATTTTGTGGCCATTCCAAGTGATTTCACCAGAGGTTTGATCATAAAGTCCTAAAATCATTCTAAATGTTGTGGTTTTACCTGCTCCATTTGCCCCGAGTAATCCATAGATTTCACCTTTTTTTAGATGCAGGTTTAAGTCTGATACGGCTTTTATATCATGAAACTCTTTATTTACATTTTTTAAAACTAGCACCGTTTTTCTCTCCTTTTCATGTAAATTCATGAAGTATGCGCCTTATGATTAAGTCATAGATATCAATATTATGATATATTTGGTATCAAATAACAATATTTGGATGATAATAATTCATAATTGCTTTTTATCCACAAATTTAATTTCTCATAAAATATTGAAGGATGTTAAAGAATTTTGTCTAAAACGAAAGAAATTTGTTTACTATTTGTGATACTAATGTTATTTTTATTGTTTATTGTCGAGTTTTAGATGTAAAATAAGAATAGTCTTTTTGAATAGTGTGAAGTTTAATGTTTACTGTAAGGAGTGAGCTTATATGATATATGATGTAATCGTTGTTGGTGGAGGTCATGCCGGAATTGAGGCGGCACTTGCCCCGGCACGTATGGGTTGCCAAACTTTAATGGTAACGGGAGATATTAATCGTATTGGTCATATGCCATGTAATCCAGCTATTGGGGGTCCAGCGAAAGGGATTGTTGTTCGTGAAATCGATGCCCTTGGTGGAGAAATGGGTGCTAATACAGATAAGACGCATATTCAAATGCGTATGTTAAACACAGGTAAAGGACCTGCTGTTCGAGCACTTCGTGCTCAAGCGGATAAAGTTGATTATCCAAAAGAAATGCAAAAAACAGTTCTTTCACAAGAAAATTTAGATGTTAAAGAAGCAATTGTGGATAACTTAATTGTTGAAGATGGAACTGTTAAAGGAATTACTTTAGAATCTGGGGAACAAATTTTTGGTAAAACGGTTATTTTAACAACAGGTACTTACATGCATTCTAAAGTCATGATCAGTGATGAGATTACATTAAGTGGACCTGATGGTGCTAAAACTTCGTTAGGATTATCTCAAAGTCTAAAAGATTTAGGATTTGAGCTATTCCGATTAAAAACTGGAACACCGCCTCGTGTTGCAACAGATAGTGTTGATTTTTCTAAAACAGAAATTCAACCTGGCGATGATGTTGTTCGTGCGTTTAGTTTTGATACAAAAGAACATTTACCACTTGAGGATCAAGTGCCATGTTATTTAACTTATACAAGTGGTGATACACACCAAATTATTATGGATAACTTAACACGTTCTTCAATGTATTCAGGAGTTGTTGAAGGGGTTGGACCTCGTTACTGTCCATCAATTGAAGATAAAGTGGTTCGTTTTAACGATAAACCACGTCACCAAATCTTCTTAGAACCTGAAAGTAAGCACATCGATGAAATTTATGTTCAAGGGTTCTCGAGTAGTTTACCAAGAGACGTACAAGAGAAAATGATTCGTACGATTGCAGGGTTAGAAAATTGTCGTATTGTGCGTTATGCTTATGCCATTGAGTATGATGCAATTAAACCTGTTCAATTATGGCCGTCACTTGAAACTAAATTAGTTAAAAATTTATATAGTGCAGGTCAAATTAACGGAACAAGTGGATATGAAGAAGCAGCAGGGCAAGGAATTATGGCCGGAATTAATGCGGCACTTCGAGTACAAGGGAAAGATCCATTAATTTTAAAACGTAGTGAAGCTTATATTGGGGTATTAATTGATGATTTAGTGACGAAAGGAACGTTGGAACCTTATCGTTTATTAACATCTCGTGCAGAATATCGCTTATTATTACGCCATGATAATGCAGATTTACGTTTACGCGAATATGGACATCAAGTTGGTTTAATTAATGAAGAAAAATATGCAGCCTTTTTAGATAAAAAAGCTCAAATTGAAGCTGAAAAAGAACGCTTATCTCAAATTAAAATTACTCCAAAAGGAAATACGAATGAATATTTAGAAAGTATTCCTTCATCTCCTTTAAAAGATGGGATTACAGCTCTTGAACTTTTAAAACGTCCAGAGATTACTTATCAACATATCCACAGTTTAATTGAAGAAAAAAATGAATCAATTTCTGAAGAAGTCATTGAGCAGGTTGAAATTCAAGTTAAATACGAAGGATATATTAATAAGGCTTTACAACAAGTTGAAAAACTTCATAAAGTTGAAGAAAAGAAAATTCCAGACTACATTGATTATGATGATGTTCCAAACTTAGCGATCGAAGCAAAACAAAAACTAAAAGATATTCGTCCATTAACAATTGGACAAGCAACTCGTATTTCGGGAGTTAATCCGGCGGATATTTCAATCTTAATGGTTTATTTAGAGTCAGGGAAATTTAAAAAAATTAATTAATAAAAAAAGAGTTAAGGAAGGACGCTTTCTTAACTCTTTGTCGAGTAAGGAGATGAAATAATGACACCACAACAATTTTATGAGGCATTAAAAGAATTTGGAATTGAGTTAACGGAAGAGCAAAAATGGCAATTACATCGTTATTTTGAATTATTAGTTGAATGGAATGAAAAAATGAATTTAACTGGAATAACTGAAGTTAATGAAGTTTATTTAAAACATTTCTATGATTCGTTACTTGCATTTTTAATGTTTAAAGATATCCACAAGTGTGAATCTTTATGTGATGTTGGATCTGGAGCAGGATTCCCAGCTTTACCGGTGAAAATCGTTTATCCACATTTAAAGATGGATTTAGTCGATTCCCTAGGAAAACGTGTGAACTTTTTAAATCATGTTATTGCGGAAACAAAGCTTCAAAATATCAAGGCTTATCATTCACGTGCTGAAGAATATGCAGATAAACATCGTGAATCGTTTGATATTGTAACAGCACGTGCGGTTGCAAGATTAAATGTTTTATCTGAGTTATGTGTGCCTTTAGTTAAAGAGGGTGGATTCTTTATTGCTCTAAAAGGTCAAACAGGTGATGAAGAATTAAAAGAATCTAAAAAAGCATTAGAAACATTTGGTGTGGAAATCATTGAAGTCAAACATATTGAGTTACCCGAAGAAGCGGGAACTCGAACTAATATTTATACAAAAAAATACAAAAAGACACCAAACAAGTATCCAAGAGCATACGGGCAGATTAAAAATAAGCCAATAAAATAGCATTAACTGTCAGTTGTCAGGACAAGACTTTATAAATGATAGAAAAAAGAAGAAAAATACGTTATAATTTAAACATTAATTCTTTTTTTATTTTACTATAAGGGGGACATAGGGTGTTTAGCTTTTTTTCGAAAGATGACTCGCACAATCAAGTAAAAGATGAAGTAACTCAATTACCTATTGCAAAAATTGTTCCGAATAAATATCAACCACGAAATATTTTTAATGACGAAAAGATTTTGGAATTATCAGAATCAATTAGGGAACACGGGGTTATTCAACCGATCGTGGTAAGAAAATTAAAAGATGGATATGAAATTATCGCCGGAGAACGACGTTATCGTGCATCAAAATTAATTGGATTAGATAAAGTTCCTGCTATTATTCGTGATTATGATGATAAAAAATCAGCATCAATTGCGATTGTTGAAAATATTCAACGTGAAGATTTAACGGCAATCGAGGAAGCTTTAGCTTACAAACAGTTAATTGATTTACATGGTATTACGCAGGCGACTTTAGCAAAACAGATGGGAAAATCTCAATCGACGGTTGCTAATAAAATTCGTTTATTAAATTTATCTGAAACGGTGCAACAGGCTGTTTTAGAACGTAAAATTACGGAACGTCACGCACGTGCATTATTAGTGGTAAAAGAGGAAGAGTTACAGTTAGAGTTATTAAATAAAGTGATTGAAAAGGATTTAAATGTATCAGAAACAGAACGTTTAATTGATGAGACATTAAATCCAGTTCAAAAGCCGACGAAGCCAAAAACAATTTCTCGTGTTCCAAGAGATTATCGTATTGCAATGAATACGTTTAAACAAGCAATTATGATGGTTGAAAAAACAGGAATGAAAGTTGCTCATGAAACAGAAGAATTAGAGGATTCTTATGTGATTAAAATTTCCCTTCCTAAAAATAAACATTAATAGAAAAAAAACAGGATTATTCATCCTGTTTTTTTTCTATTAATAATTAGGGGAAAAAGTTGTAAGTTTGAGTTTAATAGTAAAAATGGGCTATAAATTTTGAAAAGTTAATACTAAATATCTTTTATTGTAAAGTTAATGATTTTGGGCAAGTTATTTGTAGATTTATTTTGAATGTAGAGTTATTCACAGGTGGACAAATTAGACGCCATTTTTTGATAAAAAATTAGGTATTGTTTATAATAATCCTATATATCTACAAGATAAGATTTTATGTATTATAAAAATCACAAAATACACAATTATCTGCTAAAATTTATTTTTAATATAATATCATTTCATGGTAAAATATTAACAAGTATGACTTTAGGAGGGTTAATATGGGGAAAATTATCGCTATAACGAACCAAAAAGGTGGAGTTGGTAAGACGACATCTAGTATTAACTTATCAGCATCGTTGGCTCACTTGGGACATAAAGTTTTACTTGTCGATATGGATCCCCAAGCTAACGCTTCTACAGGAATTGGGGTTTATAAAGGTGATGCTGAGTTAACTGTGTTTGATTTATTAGTTGATGAGATACCAACAAATCAGGTAATTTTAAAAACAAATGAAGAAAATTTATTTTTAATTCCATCTTCACAGGAATTAGCGGGATTTGAAGCGATGATTGTAATGGAAAAAGAACGTGAGTTTAAATTATTGCCGAAATTAGAGCAGGTAAAAGATTATTTTGATTACATTATCATTGATTGTCCACCTTCACTTGGATTACTAACTATTAATGCGTTATCTGCCGCAGATTCGACATTAATTCCAGTTCAATGTGAATATTATGCATTAGAGGGATTAACGCAGTTATTAAATACAATTCGTATTGTTCAAAGACGTTTAAATCGAAATTTATCAATCGAAGGTGTTTTATTAACGATGCTTGACCGTCGTACTCGTTTAGGACTTGATGTTATTAACGAAGTAAAACTATATTTTAAAGAAAAAGTTTTTAATACGATTATTCCACGTTTGGTTCGTTTAAGTGAAGCACCATCGTTTGGAAAATCAATTATTGCCTATGATGAAAAATCGTCTGCTGCTCAATTTTATGTTGATTTAGCTAAAGAGGTGGTTAAGAACAATGTCGACTAATAGATTAGGAAGAGGTTTAGGTGCCTTATTTCAAGAACATGATATTGAAAGTATTGAATCTTTTGAGCAAGTAAAAGAAGGAGAAGTTGTTCAGCAGTTAGATGTGAAAACACTTCGTCCAAATCCTTATCAACCACGTAAATATTTTGATGAGACTAAGATTAATGAATTAGCTCTTTCGATTAAAGAGCATGGAGTATTTCAGCCGATTATTGTTAAAAAAGACATTAAAGGTTACATCATTATTGCAGGGGAACGTCGTTTTAGGGCTGCACAAAAAGCAAATCTTCAAACGATTCCAGCTATTGTTCGTGAATTTAACGATCATTTAATGATGGAATATGCTTTAATTGAAAACTTACAACGTGAAGATTTAACGGCAATTGAAGAAGCGGAAGCTTATAAAATGTTGATGCAAAAGTTAGATTTAACACAAGAAAGATTAGCTGAACGTATTGGAAAAAGTCGTGCTTATATTGCAAATACGATGCGCTTATTACAATTACCACGTGTTGTTCAAGATGATATTGAAAATAATATAATTTCAGTAGGACATGGAAAAGTTTTAGCTGGATTAAAAGATGAAGATTTAATCATTAAATTTGCGAATGTTATTAAAGAAAAACAAATTTCAGTTCGTGAATTAGAAGATTTAATTAAAGACGCGTCAATTAATCAACCGGAAATAGAAAAGAAAGTAACGAAAGTATTAAATCCACATCTAGATTATGTTAAAACGAATCTAGAGTCTTATTTCGGAACGAAAGTTAAAATTAAAGAAAAACAAGGTAAGGGTCAGATTATTATTAACTATAATGATCTTGATAACTTAAATCATTTACTCGAGATAATGGGTATAGAATTATAATAGTAAGGAACGATAGAATTGAATTTATTTTTAACTAATTTAGAGCAAGCAATGTCAACAGCAGATGGTATTGCTAAATTCTTTTCAATGGACAAAATTGAAGAATTTTTAGTTCAATTTGCTTTTGATATTTTTACTGTGATTGCGATTATCATTGTTTTATCAATTGTTCGTCGCATTGGTAAGAATATTATTAAGCGTGCATTCGCTGTTAATATCGATAAATTACAAAAGATGACAGGTGGAACGAATCGTCGTAAAGGGACACTTGAGAGTCTTGTTTTAAATATTTGGCGTTATATGATTAATATTATAGGATTAATTGCCGTTTTAGGTGTATTTGTTCCGATTCAAACATTATTAGTAGGGACAGGAAGTTTTGCAGTTGTCTTTGCATTTGCTGCTAAAAGTATGCTTGACGATATTGCAATGGGATTTTTCATTGTGTTTGAAGATTTATTCTCAGTGGGAGATTTTATTGAAGTTGATGGAGCAACAGGTACAGTTGTTGAGATTGGATTACGTTCTGTTAAGATACGCGTTTTAACAGGAGAAACAGTTATTATTCCAAATGGTAATATTAATAAAGTTATTAATCATTCCATTTCAAATGGGCAAGCAGTTGTTGATATTAGTGTAGCTTATGAAGCGGATTTAAATAAAGCTTTATCTACACTTGAGGAAGTTGCGACGCGTACATTTGATTTATATGATGAGATTATTAAAAGACCAGTAGTACTTGGGGTACAAGAACTTGGGGCATCTGAAGTGGTTATTCGTATGATCGCTGAAGTACAGCCGACGACACAGTGGCATATTCAACGTGAATTACGTAAGATAATCAAACTAACTTTTGATGAAAAAGGGATTGAAATTCCATTCCCACGCATGGTTGTATACCAACATAATGGAGGCAATGCAGTCAATGAATAATATTGTATTTGGACTTAATGATATTGTTGAAATGAAGAAACAACATCCTTGTGGGACAAATCGTTGGCAAGTGATTCGTTTAGGGGCAGATATTAAGATTAAATGTTGCCATTGTGAACGCACTTTGATGATGCCAAGACCTGAATTTAAGAAGAAAATTAAGAAAGTTTTAGTCTCTGCAAGTGAAGCTGTAAATGAATAAAATTGTACTGTAAAAGTTAGGTTTGCAGTAACTAAAAAAAAGCGTTGAAATCACTGATTTCAACGCTTTTTATTTTGGAATGACGTGTTAAAAAAATGTAAAATATGCTATAATATATATAGAAAGAAAAAGGTGATTAAACATGCAAACTGAAGTATTTATTACGAGCGAGTACATTACTCTAGGACAGTTTTTGAAGTTTGAAAACATCATTGAAAGTGGAGGAAATGTAAAGTTCTTCTTAGAAGAAATTCCAGTCTATATTAACAATGAACGTGATAATCGTCGTGGACGAAAACTTTATCCAGGTGACGTGATTGTAATTGATGAAGTTGGCGAATTTGTCATTGTCGCTGAGTAGATAGGAAGATTCTTTTGTTTATTAAAAAACTAGTTGTGAAACAATTTAGAAATTATGAGAATGCTTGTGTAGAGTTTAAGAAGAACATCAATATTATTATTGGAAATAATGCACAGGGGAAAACGAGTTTGATTGAGTCGATGTATGTTCTCTCCACGACGAAATCCCATCGAACGAGTAAAGATTCTCAGCTTATTTTATTTGGTACCGATTTTGCCCGTATTGAGGCCGATATTAAACGCGAACAAGATGACTTTTCTTTATCCCTAGTCCTTTCTAAAAAGGGCAAAAAAGCTAGCTACAATGGTATTGTTCAAAAGAAATTGAGCGACTATGTAGGTAAGTTAATTGTTGTTATGTTTGCTCCCGAAGATTTATCTTTAGTAAAAGGTGGCCCTCAATATCGAAGACGATTCATGGATATGGAGATTGGACAGTTATCGCCATCATATCTTTTTCATTTAGGACAATATTCAAAGCTTTTAAAACAACGTAATGAGTTGTTAAAACAGCTTCGTATAAATCGCCAGAATGAGTTGTTACTGGATGTTATAACTGAGCAGTTGGTTCCACATGCTGTTTATGTTTTGAATAAACGCATTGAGTTTTTAAAGCAATTGGAATCATTTTGCAAAGATGTTCATGGAGAAATTTCAAAACAAAAAGAAGAGATTCAATTAGACTACATCAATTCGTTTAAAAATATAGAATTGGATGAAGAATCTATTTTACAAAAGTATAGAGAGTTATATGATCAGGATATTCAGCTAGGATCAACTAATTTAGGACCTCACCGCGATGATTTTAGTGTTTCAATTAACGGGATTAATACCCATCAATTTGGATCACAGGGGCAGCAACGTACTGCATCATTGTCGATGAAACTTGCCGAGATTGAGTTGATTTATTCAGTTTTACATGAGTATCCCATTTTATTGTTAGATGATGTTTTAAGTGAGTTAGATGATACTCGTCAAACTCAATTGCTTAATACAATTAAAAACAAGGTTCAAACTTTTATTACAACGACGAATATTGATGGTATCGACGATGAAGTAATAGAATTAGCAGATATATTTACGATTAATAATGCTGAGATTAGGATAGGTGATAAGTATGACTCAAGAAACGACAACACAGCAGTATGATGCTAGTAATATTCAAGTCTTAGAAGGACTTGAAGCCGTTCGAAAACGCCCTGGGATGTATATCGGTTCAACAAGTGGACGCGGATTACATCATTTAGTGTGGGAGATTGTGGATAACTCTATCGATGAGGCCTTAGCAGGATATTGTACAGAAATCAATGTAGCTATCACAGAAAATAACGAAATTATCGTAAAAGATAATGGTCGTGGGATTCCAGTCGATGTTCATAAGCAAACAGGTAAATCAACAGTTGAAACAGTTTATACTGTGTTACACGCCGGTGGTAAATTTGGTGGTGGCGGTTATAAGGTATCAGGGGGGCTACATGGTGTAGGTGCTTCTGTTGTTAATGCCTTATCAGAATATTTAGAAGTTACAGTTAGCCGCAATGGGAAAAAGTATTTCCAATCATTTGAAAAAGGAACTCCAATGAATGAATTACATGTGATTGGAGAATCGGATACAACTGGAACTGAAGTTAAATTTAAACCAGATCCAGAAATTTTTACTGAAACAACGGTTTATGATTATGATATTTTAAGAAATCGTATTCGTGAATTAGCATTTTTAAATAAAGGGTTAAAAATTACATTAGAAGATTTACGTTCTGAAAAACCACAACGACATGAGTTCCATTTTGAAGGTGGAATTAGTGAGTATGTAAGCTTCTTAAATAAAAATAAAGAAGTTATTCATGAAGATGTTATTTATGTTGAAGGAGAACGTGACGGAATTAGTGTTGAAATTGCTATGCAGTATAACACTGGTGTTGCAGGAAATATTTATTCATTTGCTAATAATATTAATACTCATGAAGGTGGAACACATGAAGCTGGGTTCCGTGCTGCATTAACGCGTATTATTAATAGTTATGCTAAAAAGGCAAACTTATTAAAAGGTGATGATGCTTTAATCGGTGAGGATATCCGAGAAGGATTAACTGCGATTATTTCAGCAAAACATCCAGATCCACAGTTCGAAGGGCAAACGAAAACGAAGCTTGGTAATAGTGAAGTTCGTCGTATTGCTGATAATGTGTTCTCTGAAGGATTTGAACGTTTCTTAATGGAAAATCCACAGGCTGCAAAATTAATTTTAGATAAGTCTTTAATGGCAGCACGTGCTCGTATGGCAGCAAAACGTGCTCGTGAGATGGTTCGTCGTAAATCACCACTTGAGTCTTTAGGGTTCAAGAGTAAGTTAGCCGATTGCCAATCACGTGATGCTAATATTTCTGAGTTATTCATTGTCGAAGGGGACTCTGCCGGAGGATCTGCTAAACAAGGTCGAGATAATAAATTCCAGGCAATTTTACCTCTACGCGGGAAAGTTTTAAACGTTGAAAAAGCACGTATTGATAAAGTTTATGCAAATAATGAGATTAAAAGTATGATTCATGCGATTGGAACGGGTGTTGGAGATGAATTTGATATCGAGAAAGCTCGTTATCATAAAGTTGTTATCATGACCGATGCCGATGTCGATGGAGCTCATATTCGTACGTTATTATTAACGTTCTTCTATCGTTATATGAGACCATTAATCGAGAATGGATATGTTTATATTGCACAACCTCCTCTATTCAAAATCTCTCAAGGAAAACGAATTGAGTATGCTTATTCACAAGAAGAATTAGAAGCTGTTATGGAAACATTATCAGCAACACCTCGTCCTAATGTTCAACGTTACAAAGGGCTTGGAGAAATGAATGCTGAACAATTATGGGAAACAACAATGGATCCTGAAGTACGTACGTTATTACAAGTTACTCTTGATGATGCTGTTGAAGCCGATGAAATTTTTGATATGTTAATGGGTGATCGTGTAGAGCCACGTCGAGAATTTATAGATGCTAATGCTAAGTACGTAACAAATCTTGATTTCTAATTTGAAGCAACATCTATAAGGAGGAACGAAAATGTCTGGATATGATCAAGTTAAACCACATAACATAGCAAAAGAAATGAAAACTTCATTCATTGATTATGCAATGAGTGTTATTGTATCGCGTGCTTTACCGGATGTTCGTGACGGTTTAAAACCTGTACATCGTCGTATATTATATTCGATGAATGATTTAGGAATGCACAGTGATAAACCATATAAAAAGTCTGCCCGTATCGTCGGGGACGTAATTGCCAAGTACCATCCTCATGGGGACTCGTCTGTTTATGATGCCATGGTACGTATGGCACAAGATTTTAGTTATCGTTATCCTTTAGTTGACGGTCACGGAAACTTTGGTTCTATCGATGGTGACGGAGCAGCCGCAATGCGTTATACAGAAGCAAGAATGTCAAAACTTGCGATGGAAATGATGCGTGATATTAATAAAAATACGATTGATTTCCAACCTAACTTTGATGGTGAAGAACATGAGCCAGTTGTTCTACCAGCACGTTTTCCAAGTTTATTAGTTAATGGTACAACTGGGATTGCAGTAGGTATGGCTACCAATATTCCTCCACATAACTTAACAGAGGTGATTAACGCCTGTTTAGCTTATATGGAGAATCCAGAAATCGATGTTTTAGGATTAATGGAACATATTAAAGGGCCGGATTTACCAACAGGGGCTTTAATTTTAGGGACTAAAGGTATCCGTAACGCTTATGAAACTGGTAATGGTTCAATTATGATGCGTTCAAAATGTGAAATTATCGAAGGTCATGGTGGGAAATATTCAATTTTAGTAACTGAAATTCCTTACCAAGTTAACCGTGAACGTTTAATTGAAAAAATTGCTGAGTTAGTTAAGGAGAAACGTTTAGATGGAATTACAGATTTACGTAATGAGTCTAACCGTGAAGGAACTCGAATTGTTATTGAATTGCGTAAGGATGTTAATCCACAGGTTATGTTAAATAACTTATTCAAATTAACTCAATTACAAGTTTCTTACGGAATTAATATGTTAGCTCTTCAAGATGGGCAACCTAAAGTATTAAACTTAAAAGAGATTATTGCAGCGTATATCAAACATCAGGTAGAAGTTATTGTACGCCGTACGCAATTTGATTTAAATAAAGCAGAAGATCGTGCTCATATTTTAGAAGGATTCCGTATTGCGCTTGATCATATTGATCGTATTATTGCAATTATTCGTGGTTCTTCAAATGATGAGGAAGCATTAAATAACTTAATTTCAGAATTCTCATTCTCTGAACGTCAAGGTAAAGCAATTCTTGAGATGCGTTTACGTCGTTTAACAGGTTTAGAACGTGACAAAATTGAGGATGAATATCAAAATTTAGTGACTTTAATTGCTGATTTAAAAGATATTTTAGCTAATGAGTATCGTGTACATGGTATTATCCGCGATGAGTTAACAGAAGTAATGATTAAGCATGGTGATGATCGTCGTACTGAGATTGTTCGTGGTTCTGATTTTGATATTGAGGATGAAGATTTAATTCCAGAAGAACAAGTCATTATCACATTAACGAATAATGGATATATTAAACGCCAACCTATCTCAACATATCGTTCTCAAAACCGTGGAGGACGTGGTGTCCAAGGTATGGGAACTCATGATGATGATTATGTAAAAGAGTTGCTATCAACTTCTACGCATGATTATTTATTATTCTTCACGAATAAAGGTAAGGTATATCAGAAGAAAGCTTATACTATTCCAGAATATGGTAGAACAGCTAAAGGATTACCGATTGTCAATATTATTGAAATTGCACAAGATGAGGAAATTAGTGCGATTATTCCAGTTAAAGAGTTCAATGAGAATGAGTTCTTATTCTTTGCAACTCGTACCGGAGTCGTTAAACGTACAACGTTATCAGCATTTGGTAATATTAGAACAAATGGTTTAATTGCTTTATCATTGCGTGAAGATGATGAGTTAATTGGAGTCAGAAAAACAACTGGTTCAAATGATATTGTTATCGCATCAAGTGGTGGTAAATTAGTATGGTTTGAGGAAGATCAAGTTCGTTCAATGGGACGTACAGCTGCCGGAGTTCGAGGAATTAACCTTGAAGAGGGAGAAGTTGCAGTTGGAATGGAAATCGTAACTGAGGATCAAGAAATTTTAATTGTTTCTGAAAAAGGATTTGGAAAACGTACTCCAATTAGTGAATATCGTAAAACTAGCCGTGGTGGAAAAGGTGTTAAAACAATTAATATTACAGATAAAAATGGTTCATTAGTTGCAATGAAAACTGTAACAGGTGAAGAAGATTTATTAATTGTAACGAATAAAGGTATTATTATTCGTACACCGATTAGCCAAATTTCACAAACAGGACGTGCAACACAAGGGGTAACGTTAATTCGATTAACTGATGATCAATTTGTATCAAGTGTGGCACTTGTTGAACATGAAGAAGAGCATACAGAGGAATTAGCAACTGAAAAGGTTGAAAATACCGAAGCTTCAGAAATTTTATTAGAAGAAAAAGAATAAACAATAGGTCTTATGCGCATATAATTAAATTTAATGAGACATAATAATATAAACTAATGTACATATGTGATGTCAGAATTCATATCAATAGATAAACCTATAGAAGCAGTATTAAATGTAAAAAACTACTGCTTCTGATATAATATTGACAAAAAAAATGTATAGTGTTATATTACAAGTAAATAATAAAGCATTGATTAGGATTAGTAATTTTCTTTCTATAGCATAGAGAGTCAGTGGTTGGTGTAAACTGATGTATAGGAGATTAAGAATCAACCTAGGAGCGGAATGAAGAAAGTCATTGATGAGTATTTATTCACGGTATAACCGTTATCTTTGTAAGGGGTCTCTAAATTGTTCCACGTGGAACAAGAGGCAACTAGGGTGGCAACGCGGGTTAATCTCGTCCCTAATTCAGGGACGAGATTTTTTTATTTTCTTTTAAATCTTTGAACTGAAATGGGATGTTGATGATTGAATTGATGCTAAATCATATTAGGAGGAATTGACATGTTAGATTTAAAATTAGTACGTGAAGATTTACAAGGTACAATTAAACGTCTCGAAACACGTGGTGGTGATTTTAGCTATTTAAATAAAATTGCTGAATTAGATGAAAAACGTAAAGAAATCATCTTAGAAGTTGAACAATTAAAGTCTAAACGTAATGAAACTTCAAAATTAATTGGTCAATATAAACGTGAAAAAAAGGATGTAACTGAATTATTAAGCCAAATGGATGGTGTTGGTGAGACAGTTAAACAATTAGATGAGCAATTACGTGTGATTGATGAAGAAATTAAAAATATTTTATTAGGAACTCCAAATGTTCCATGTGGAACAATAGCTGTAGGTAAGGATGAAAATGATAATGTTGAAATCCGTAAATATGGAGAACCAACTAAATTTGATTTTGAACCAAAAGCTCACTGGGATTTAGTAACTGACTTAGATATCATTGATTTTGAACGTGCAGGAAAAATCACTGGTAGCCGTTTTGCAGTTTATAAAGGATTAGGAGCTCGTTTAGAGCGTGCTTTAATTAGCTTTATGTTAGATTTACATACTGGTGATCATGGATATACTGAAATTCTACCTCCAGTTATTGTTAATCGTGCAAGTATGACTGGAACAGGGCAATTACCAAAGTTCGAAGATGATGCATTTAAATTAGTAGATAGTGATTATTTCTTAATTCCAACTGCTGAAGTACCAGTTACTAACTTACATCGTGATGAAATTTTAAGTGCTGATCAATTACCAATTAAATATACAGCTTATAGCCCATGTTTCCGTGCTGAGGCAGGTTCTGCTGGACGTGATACTCGTGGTATTATCCGTCAACATCAATTCAATAAAGTTGAATTAGTGAAATTCGTTAAACCTGAAGATTCTTATCAAGAATTAGAAAGTTTAACTGCTAATGCTGAAAAAGTATTACAGTTATTAGGGTTACCTTACCGTGTTATCGAATTATGTACTGGAGATATCGGATTCTCTGCTGCTAAGACATATGATATCGAAGTATGGTTACCATCTTATAATGCATATAAAGAGATTTCTTCTTGTTCTAACTTTGAAGATTTCCAAGCACGTCGCGCAAATATTAAATTCCGTCGTGATGCTAAAGCTAAACCTGAGTTCGTTCATACGTTAAATGGTTCTGGTCTTGCTATTGGACGTACTGTTGCAGCAATTATTGAAAATTACCAACAAGCTGATGGAACAATTGTGATTCCAGAAGTTTTACGCCCATATATGCGTAATGCAGAAGTAATTAAATAATTTGTATCTTAGTCAGAGGAGTACTGTATAGTACTCCTTTTTAATTTGTATAAACGCATTATTAGACATGAAAGTGTTTTGACAGTGAGATTAGATTAAAGTAAAATATTAGTATAATATACCAACTGAAGATGAGAGTGATAAGATGAAAAAACGGGGAATGAGTATTATTCTTATCATATTGTGCTTTATACCACTGATATCTGCATATGCGGGGGATATAAGCCAGATTATTTATCGGGTTTATGTTAATGATCAGATGATAGGTGTTTTAAGTGATATTGCAATATATGAAGAATATGAGGAAAAGAAGATTGAATCTTATCTAAATCACTATAAATTAGAGGATTTAATTATTCCTGATAATGTTCGAATTGAACAAGAGGTAACATATATTCCGCATATTCCGAAAGATGAGGAAGTCATCAATTATATTGATGAAAATGTTAAGTTTAAAACAAAAGGATATTATGTTAAAGTTGGTTCAGCTAATATGTGCGTAAAGGATGTTACTGAAGTTGAAAAAGAGATTGAATCATTATTTCAGTTATATATTTCTGAATCTGATTTAAAGCGTGTAAAGGATACAAATTTAAAGATTGAGCCTCTGATGACTGAAGGAGAACAGGTTATTGGAATTAAATTTAGTCCAAGTGTTGAGTATTCTAGTTCTATTTGTAATATTGATGATTTAGTTACTAAACAGGAGATTGGAAATCTGATTTTAACTGGTGAAAAAGATCCTGTTAAAGTAGGTATTTTAGAAAATGATAGTACAATTGAAACTTTGGCATCATTAAATGATTTGAAATATAATGATTTCAAATTATTAAATTATCGTGTTTTAAGTAACCAGGCGATACCTTATGTTGGGCAAAAATTTAATGTTACGCCGATGATGCAATCCGTCCAAATTCAGGTTGAAAAAGAAGTTGTAAAGCAAGAAGTGATTGAGTATATAACTGAGACGATAGAGGATCCAAATCTTCCTGTGGGGGAAACATATACAGAGCAGGAAGGGTATAATGGTATTAAGCTGACATCTTACAAGGAGTCCTATATTAATGGAGAACAGGTTTCTCAAGAAAAGTTGAGTGAAAAAGTACTAAATGAGGCTCAAAATCGTATTGTTGTAAAGGGAACGAAGGAAATTCCGAGTCGTGGGACAAAGGATTGGAAATGGCCAACATCACGATATACGATTAGCTGTGCTTATTTATGCTATAGTGGTCATTATGCTTTAGATATTTCGGCTTATGTGGGACAGCCTGTTTATGCAGCTGATAATGGGGTTATCGTTCAAGCTGGCTGGAACGGGGCTTATGGATATAGTATTTTGATTAATCATAACAATGGATATTATACTCGCTATGCTCATTTAAGTAAGGTTGATGTATCTGTTGGACAAGTTGTGGCAGGAGGGCAATTAATTGGAAAGGCTGGTAATACGGGGAATAGTACAGGTCCTCATCTTCATTTTGAGATACGGACCAATACTGGATCCCAACCGAGTTATGCACCTAATCCAATGAGTTTTTATTAAAAAAAGTAGGTAGGCTTTCAATAGCCTACTTACTTTTTTTTATTTTTGAGTGCTTCTATGTGTTACCACTGGATTAGAAGTTATAAATCATGTTAAAATGAATAATCAGATAAATATCAAGGTTAAGATATAGGTTTCTTTAGAGAAAAAGGTGATATGATGAGAATATGTGTATTATCGAGCGGAAGTGTCGGAAATGCGACGATTATTGAAACAGAAAATACAGCAATATTAATAGATAATGGTTTATCATTAAAAAAATTACAAGAATTGATTAAAAAAAGTGGATTTGACGAAAATAAAATTAAGCATATCTTTATTACACATGAGCATGGGGATCATATTAAAGGTGTTGGTGTTTGTACACGTAAATGGAAGTTAAATGTTTGTGCAACAGCTAAAACAATTGATGAGATGCATCGCAAGGCGATTATTAAGCCAGGTGTTGAGAAAACGACGATTTTAGAGAAGAATGAATGGGCTGAATTTGATGATTTAATGATTATGCCATTTAGAACATCTCACGATGCTGTTGATCCTGTTGGATATATGATTAAAAAGGATGAAAAAGTACTAGTTTATATTACTGATACAGGGTATATTACAGGTGATATTTTAAAGACTTTACATAATGCAGATGCTTATATTATGGAAACGAATCATAATGTGGAGATGTTACAGATGTGTAATCGTCCGTGGTCGTTAAAGCAACGTATTTTGGATGATTGTGGCCATTTATCGAATGAAGATTCTGCTTATGCTTTAAGTCAGTTAATCGGAGATAAAACAAGACATATTTATTTAGCACATTTAAGTCAGGATGCAAATTTACCAGATTTGGCAGAAATGACGGTACGCCATATTTTAAAAGAAGAAAATGTTGATATGAATAAATTAAATTTACATATGACTTATCCGATGAATCCATCAAAGGTGATTAAATTATAAGGAGGAATAATAAATGTATACTTGTTTAGAGCATGTTGAAGAAGCAATGGATCGTTATTTAGATGAATACGGTAAATTACCTATTTTAGTGGAAGTTGAGTTACCTGAAAAATGTCAGTTTTGTAATCATTCAGCGGTTTATAAAATTATCGAAGGAATGATGGCTGATGAGGAAGATTTCGAATAGGATTTAACGTATAAAATTCCCTGTTAATCAGGGAATTTCTTTATGAATTGGAGGATATGATATGAACATCACGATTATTTCAGTCGGAAAGATTAAGGAAAAGTATATTAAACTTGGAATTGATGAGTTTTCTAAACGTTTATCACGTTATTGTAAATTAACGATGATTGAGGTTCCAGATGAGAAAACACCTGATAATGCATCAGAGCGCGAGATGGAATTGATTAAGGATAAGGAAGGAAAGCAAATTCTTTCTAAGATTAAAGATAATATGTATGTAATTGCGATGGATTTACAAGGAGAAATGAAGACTTCTGAGCAATTTGCGAAACAGTTAAGTAATTTAGCTCTAAGTGGTGATAGCAATGTGGCGTTTATTATCGGAGGATCTCTTGGATTATCAGATGATGTTAAAAAACGTGCCAATTACAAACTTTGTTTTTCAAAAATGACTTTCCCACATCAGTTATTTAAATTAATTTTACTTGAGCAAATTTATCGCACGTACCGTATTAATAATAATGAACCGTATCACAAGTAGGTATGTATATGTTCACATATATAAAGGGGCGTAAATGCAATGGAAAAGATATATCGATTAGTAGATTCTAGCGGAAAAGAATATGAAAGTAAGGTGCCGGGAAACTTTGGTGGTCATAAAAGATTGAAAATATATGGTCGATTAGATTGTAAATCTGCAGCTAGATATATTGAAAAAGGACAGTATGTACAGCATAGAGTATTTTTTGCAAATGAGGAGATTGCCATCAAGGCTGGTTATAGACCGTGTGCGAAGTGTATGCCGGAAGAATATAAGGAGTGGAAAAATAGAAAATAGGGGGTAAATATGAAGGTTGAATTTTTAAAGGCAGCAGAAGCTGATTTTGATGAGGTAGTTGATTTTGCAAACTATGTATTTAGTCATGATGGAGGCAAGACTGATTTTCCAAGTTTGTTACCTAAGTTATATAAGAAAGATTATCAGATGATGGAATATCACTATCTTGTAAAGGAAAATGGAAAGATAAAGGCTTTAGTAGGGGCATTTCCGATGGAGCTTAGTGTTTTAGGTCAGACGTTAAAGGTTTTTGGTATCGGTACGGTGTCTGTTCATCCTTATTCACGAGGATGTGGGTATATGAAGCAGTTAATGAATATGGCGTTACGAGATATGAAAGAACAAGGATTCCATTTGAGTTGTTTAGGGGGAAAAAGACAACGTTATGAACATTTTGGATATACGCCTTGTGGGCAAAAACTTTCTTTTACGTTAAATAATGAAAATATTAAATATAGACTAAATCATTATGTTAATGAAAATCTTATTTTTAAGGGAGTAACTGATGATATAGAACAGGCCTACGAGCTTTATAATAAAGCACAGTTTAAGGTTACTCGAGAAAAATCAGTTTTTTTAGATTGGTTAAGGTCTTGGGATTTTAATGTTTATTTTGTTTATGAGTGTAATCATTTTATTGGTTATGTTGTTGTGAACAAAGAAAATACTTATATTAGTGAGTTAGTTGTTAAGAATGATGAGGATTATATTCGTGTTTTAGCAACTTATATTCATAACAATAAGGCGGATTTCGTGAATTTTGAGTTGCCTGTTTGGGAGAAACAAAAGATAAAACAGTTAACTCAGGTTGCAGAAGATGTCACGCTCCATCACGCTTATCAGTTTAATGTGTTGAATTATGAAGAGATTATTGCACAGTTGTTACATTTTAAAGCCAGTTATGCTGATTTGATCGATGGGGTGTTAAGTTTTGAAGTTTTAGATTACGGTATGTTTGTCATTTCGGTAGAAAATGGAGAGGTAACGGTTAGTAAGTTTGAGGGAGAGTGTGATGTGTTGCTTAGCCATATTGAGGCGATGCAGCTATTCTTTTCACCTTTTGGACAGCATTTGGTCGATGATGAGTTATTCAATCATTTGATCCATTCCTGGTTCCCAGCACCTTTATTTATGCCGACGCAAGATAAGGTTTAAAAATATAGTTTTCGTTATCATAAATTTTCTAGGAAAAAAATAAATATATAATGAGACTAGATTCAGATTTTGAGTCTAGTTTTTTGATTATAAATGGATAAATAAAGATTAAGTAGAAAATTTATTCTTTAATGTTGTAAAATTAAATTGATAGGATTATCGGAATCTAATGATTTAATATAGGGGGGAATTTATGACTGAATTAATGATAATTAGTGGGATTGTATTAATTATCTGTATCACTTCGAGTAAAGTATTGTATAAGTTTGGGGTGCCGATGCTACTTATATTTATGGTACTCGGGATGCTATTTGGATCAGATGGACCTGTTGGAATTTATTTTGATGATTATGAATTAACGAGTCAGTTATGTTCTTTGGCATTAGTTTTTATTATGTTTTATGGAGGATTCGGAACCAAGTGGAAGATGGCTAAACCGGTAGCTGTCCCATCTATCATGATGTCTACACTCGGAGTCATGATGACTGCGGGGTTGACCGGTTTGTTTTGTCATTTTGTTATAAAAACAACGTTATTAGAAGGCTTATTAATTGGTGCTGTGGTTTCTTCTACTGACGCGGCATCGGTCTTTGCTGTATTGAGGGCGCAACGTTTAAATTTAAAGGGATCTTTAGCCTCACTTTTAGAAATTGAAAGTGGAAGTAATGACCCAATAGCGTACATGATGACAGTTTTGATTCTTACGATGATGAAAAGTTCTAGTAGCCTTACCATTGGAACGGTATTAGGTAGTGTTTTAACACAAGTTTTAATAGGTGGAATTATCGGAGTTATTAGTGCGAAGGGAACGGTTTATCTATTACGACGATCGAAGTTTGAGATAGAAGGTTTTTATACCATTTTTGTTACAGCAATCGCCATTCTTTCGTATGCATTAAGTGAGTATCTAGGTGGAAATGGATATTTAAGCGTCTATATAGCCGGAATAATTATTGGGAATAGTGTTATTCCTCGTAAGAAAAGTATGTTTCACTTTTTTGATGGAATCTCTTGGATTATGCAAATTGCATTATTTTTTATGTTAGGTTTATTGTCTTTTCCATCTAAATTACCGTATGTGAGTGGGAAGGCAGTTGCTATTTCGTTGTTTATGATATTAGTTGCTCGTCCATTAGCCACGTTTACCATTCTTAGCCCTTTTAAATTTACAATGAAGGAAAAGTTGTTTATCTCGTGGGTAGGATTAAGGGGGGCAGCATCGGTTGTCTTTGCGATTATTGCTATAACTTTTGGAGTTATGATAGAAAATGATATCTTCCATATTATCTTTTTCATTGCTTTATTTTCTGTTTCGATTCAAGGAACACTTATCCCTAAAGTGGCTACTTTGCTAGGATTAGTTGAAACGGAAGATGAACACCAAGTATTGAAGACTTTCACAGATTATACAGGAGACATTAATACAGATTTATTAGAGGTTACAATCAAAAAAGACAGTCCGTGGCTGAATAAAACAATTATGGATGCAAATATTCCGGAAGAAATCTTGATTGTAATGATAAAGCGTGGAGATAAAATATTAGTTCCAAAAGGTGCGACTGTGTTAGAAGAAGGCGATATTTTAGTTTTAAGTGGAAATGGAATCAAAAGTTTATTAGAAGGTTAATTATGATTACATCAAACAGTCTTATTCATTGAGTTAAATGTTTAAGACTGTTTTTATATTGAGATAGAGTTGATGAATGATGATTTTTAGTTATAGGCCTCATTATCTTATTAAGGAAAGTGTTATTAATGAGTGTAATATGAGGTAAAGTATAATGAGATATAGAAATTAGGAGGTTATGGTTATGGCTAGAGGCGTTTTAGTAACGGGTGGCGCTCATGGTATTGGAAAGCAGATTTGTTTGGATTTTTTATCATTAGGTGATTTTGTTTGTTTTATAGATATTGATGAGGAAAAATCATGTGAATTTGAAAAAAGTCATCCAAATTTATTTTTATGGTGATGTGGCAAATTCAGCAACTTTGAGGGAGTTCGTAGAGTTTGCAATAAAGAAATTAGGTCGAATAGATGTGTTAGTTAATAATGCCTGTCGTGGAAATAATGGAATTTTATCTGATTTAGATTATGACGGCTTTGATTATGTGTTAGCAGTGGGGTTAAAGGCCCCTTATGAACTAAGTCGTTTGTGTAAGGAAGAGCTTAAAAAGAATCGAGGTCATATTATTAATATTGCTTCTTCAAGAGCCTTTCAATCGGAGCCGGATACAGAGGCCTATGCCAGTGCAAAAGGAGGAATTGTGGCGTTAACTCACGCTTTAGCTATTTCTTTAGGACCAGATGTATTAGTAAATTGTATTGCCCCTGGTTGGATTAATGTGATGGATGAAGTGACGTATAGTAAAACGGATGAGATGGCCATTCCAGCAGGAAAAGTTGGCAACCCAAAAGATATTTCGAGTATGGTAATCTATTTAACTAATCAGACATTTATGACAGGAGAAACGATTACGATTGATGGAGGAATGAATAAGCGAATGATTTATCATGGAGATTGGAATTGGCAATATAATAGTTAAAAGAAGACATTAATGCTCATTCTTTATTAAGATTTAATTTTTAGGTAGCGGTACAAAGAGATTGGAATTAAGATGATGATAGGAGGGGATGGTTATGCAATATAAATTAGTGGAAAATTATAAAGATGATGAAAAACTCGTTAAAAGTTTTAATGAGTTAACCGAGAAAACCTTTGGATTTAATTTTATAGAATGGCAAAATAATGGTTTTTGGACAGAAAAATATATACCTTATTCCTTAGTTAACAATAATCAGATAATCGCAAATGTTTCGGTTAATTTAATGGATTTTATGCTTGATGGTGTCAAAAAGCACTACATTCAGCTGGGAACGGTTATGACGGATGAAAATTATCGTAGACAGGGTCTTTGCCGTTATCTGATGGAGCATGTGATTAAGGAATATCAGCACAAAGTAGATGGCATCTATTTGTTTGGAAATGATAGTGTCATTCATTTTTACCCGAAATTTGGTTTTGTTGAAAGTAAAGAATATCAATATATAAAAAGTATTTGTTCAACCTCTAGTCAAGAAGTTGAACAAATCGATATGTCAATTCAATCAAATCGTGATTGTTTTTTAAATATTGTAAAAAATAGTACGATTAATGAACGTTTTACAACAGATAATTGGGGATTGATTGCTTTTTATTTGTTATTTGGGCAACCTGTCTATTATTTGGCAAAAGAAGAGGCATATATTCTTGCAAATGTTGAAAAAGAAAAACTTTTTATTCATCAAATAGTTACTAAGCATGAAGTTAATTTAGAGTCTATCATTCATGCTTTTGGAAGTGAAATTCAAGAAGTTAGACTTGGATTTACGCCTGTTAAATCTTCAGGATATGAAGTTAAAGAAGTTGAGGAAGATGACTGTACCTTGTTTATTTTAGGTAAAGATTTAAAAGAGATAGAAAAGAAAAAGCTTATGTTTCCAACGTTATCACATGCTTAAATGATAAAAAAATCTCGTAGAATGAGGATCTACGAGATTTTTTTATGTTAAAGGACTCCTGAAAATAGTCTTGAGAGAGATTCTTTTATTTTTACAATAGTGCTTCTATTTTTGTAGTCAGTTAAGGTTAATTCTGTTGATTTTAAGATATCGGCTTCAAACTGATTTTTTTGTTGTTTAGCAATCTCTTCTGAGTAAATGATAGCATTGACTTCAAAGTTTAACTCAAAGCTTCTTGTATCCATATTTGCAGTTCCAACGGAGCAAACTTCGTCGTCGATAACCACTGTTTTAGCATGTAGGAAGGCATCTTTATCGTAATGATAGATTTTTACGCCGTAATTTAATACTTCTCCAGCATATCCAAGATTTGCCCAGTAAACGAATGGATGATCACCTTTCCCAGGAATCATCACTCTTACATCTACACCTGAGATTGCGGCTAATTTTAGGCTATCTGCAATACTTTTATCGATAATTAAGTAAGGAGATTGAATGTAAATATATTTTTTAGCACGTTGAATCATTTTTAAGTAAGATAGCTTAATTTCATGCTTATTTCCTGTATTTGGTCCACTGGATACGATTTGCATTCCAATATTTTGATTATTTTGCGTTAAATCAGGCAAGACTGGATGAAGGGAAATATCTTCTTTGGTCGCATATCGCCAGTCTGCTAAAAAGCGTAAATTTAAATCTTTTACAGAAGATCCTGTAAATTTTATATGAGTGTCTCGCCAGTATCCAAATTTAGCGTCTTTTCCTAAGTATTCATCCCCAACATTGAAACCACCAATGTATCCAATACGACGATCAATGACAACAATTTTACGATGATTTCTAAAGTTCATGTTTATATTAATCAAGCGTAGCCAGGCTGGGAAAAATTCACCAACTTTCCCTCCAACAGCAATTAAATCTCGAAGTTTTTCTTTAGTGAGGGAGCGGCTTCCAACTGAGTCATAAAGGAATCGAACTTCGACGCCGGATTTGGCTTTTTCGATTAAGATATCGAGGATTTTATTTCCGATTTCGTCTCGTCTAAAGATGTAAAACTGGATGTTGATACTTTTTTGAGCTTTTTTTAGGTTTTCGAGTAGAGAATCGAAAAATTGTTGACCGTCAGAAAATAATTCGACTTCGTTATCGTTTCTAAATGGACAGTATTCGAGATTTTCGATTGCCATAATCATATTAGAGGCAGGCAAATCTGAGATGTTTGTTTGTGCTACTTGTTGTTTATATTTTTCAAAGATTTTGAGTTCTGATTCTTTTACATTAAATATTTTAGAGTTATTGATTCGTCGACCGATCATTAAAAAGACGATAAATCCAAGTAGAGGAGCGATATATAAAATTAATGTCCAAGCAATAATACTATTTGCAGATCGTTTTTCTTTAAAAACCATATACATGATGGTGACTAAGTTGATAAGATGGATTAAGATAGAAAAAAATTGAAACATGGTAATCTCCTTTCGGATTAGCTTAAAGAGGCTATTAATGATAGTTTATGTGATATGAACTAACTTTATCAAAAGAAGAATTATTTTTAAAGAGGAGGAAGAAATTTTGACAAAGTATATTGATTTAAGTTATGAAATTGAACATCAAATGGCGGTTTATCCAGGGGATGACGAGCTCAAATTGTATCGTCATCGATTTTTAAATCGCGATTATTACAATGATACAAAATTAGAAACAGGAATGCACGTTGGAACTCATATTGATGCACCAAGTCATCTACTAAATAAAGATCGTTTTATTTGCGATTATCCTGTTGAAAAATTTATTGGAAATGGCTGTTTATTAGATGTTCGAAATGAAGAAATTATTAAACTAAAGGATGAGTATTTGGATAAAGTTCAAGAAGGTGACATTGTATTGTTATATACGGGATATGATGAGTTTTTTGGAACAGATAAATATTTTGAAAATCATCCAATCGTTGATGAAAAATTAGCATAATTTTTCGTAGACCGAGGTGTTAAATTAATAGGAATCGATATGCCATCACCCGATCAGTATCCGTTTAAAGTGCATCATAAATTATTAGAAAATGATATTTTAATTATTGAAAATCTTCGAAATTTAAAAAAATTAGAGGGAGTTAAGAGGTTTGAAGTCATGGCTTTTCCGTTAAATATTCGCGCTGAGGCTTCATTAACGAGGGTTGTAGCAAGGATAAATTAAAAAAGCTATCTCACGTGAGATAGCTTTTTTAATTTAATCTGTTACAATGACCTCTTTCTTTTTGACCACGAAGAAAGCAATGATTAATCCGATAAATGTTAAAGCACCAATGGATGCAAAAGCAATATTCATACCGTATACTTGCGATTCAAGTGGATTTGTTGAAGATGAAGTCAAACTGGCTTTACTCATGATGGTAATGATGATTGAGGTTCCGATAGAACCTGCTACTTGACGTAATGTATTATTAGCAGCATTACCATGCGCATATAAATCACGATGTAATGAGTTTAATCCTGACGTTGTTAATGGCATTGTAAGCATGGCAATTCCTAGCATTCTTAATGCGTAGACAACGATCACATATGTTTTGGTTGTATCTGGAGTTAAGAATGAGAGTCCAAATGTTCCAAGTGTTAGGATAGTCAGTCCGATTAATGCTAGATAGCGAGCGCCGTATTTATCGAATATTTTTCCGGTAATCGGGTTCATAACTCCCATGATGATAGCACCTGGCATAAGGGCAAGTCCTGTGTCAAAAGCGGAGTATCCTTTGATATTTTCTAGGTACATGGGTAAGATCAATTCGGATGAAATGAGTCCTGCATAAGTAATCATGACAATAATAGTAGAGAAGATAAAGGTTTTGCTTTTAAAGACAGTTAAGTTTAGGATGGGGTCTTTCATTGTTAATTGACGCCAAATAAATAATATTAAGAATAAAGCACCTATTAATAGTGGAAGGTAAACTAATTTATCCGTCCAATCATAGTTTCCAGCATTACTGAATCCGTATAGTAGAGCTCCAAATCCTATTGTAGAGGCTATAAATGAGAAAAAATCCATGGATACATTTTTACCACCCGTTACATTTTTTAGTAAGAAGAAGGCGAGGATAATATCGATGATCGCGAATGGAATTGGAATATAAAAGAGATATCTCCAAGGATAGCTATTGATAATCCAGCCTGATAGTGTTGGGCCAACTGCAGGAGCAAAAGCAAGGACGATTCCGACGATTCCCATGGCAAATCCACGGCTTTTTATGGGAAAGATTAGCATAAATACGGTTTGCATTAGGGGGACGGTAACACCTCCTGCTAAACCTTGTATAAATCTAGCGGTTAATAGCACTTCAAAGTTTGTGGCAAAAGCTCCAATTATGGTTCCAATGGTAAAGAGGGACATTGAAGTTAAAAATAGTGTTTTAGTTTTAAATCGGTTAATAAGAAAGGCTGTAAAAGGAATAACGATTCCTAGAGCAAGCATGTATCCTGTACTGAGCCATTGAACAGTTGAGACACTGACGTTTAATTCTTTCATGATATCAGGCAGTGCAACGTTCATGAAGGTGCTATTTAAGAAAGTAATAAAAGTACCGAGTAAGAAAACGGCTGCTATAACGATGACGTTATCGCCTTTATCATTAGATGATGATTCATTCATAAGGTCACCTCGCTAATTTAGGGATATCATTATGATTCATCATTAATAATTTTTTATGCTATTACCTATTTATAAGGGATGTTATCTTATGTTTTTTGTTATATGATTAGGTCAGATTATAAATTTAGGAGGTTATTATGACGTTTGAGAAGATGATTAAGTGTTGTGGGAATTTGACGCCAACAGAAAGTCAGCTGGCGCAATATATATTAAGAAATAAGGAAGAAGTTCAAACCTCATCGATTCAGTCTCTTTCAGAGAAAACATTTGCTTCTAAGTCAGCGATTCATCGTTTTTGTAAAAAGATTGGGTTTGAAGGATTTAATGATCTTAAAGTAAAGATTGCTAAAGATTTGGTGGAGGAAAGCAAGGGGGTCCCGCATATTGATGTGAATTTTCCATTTACAGCACTTGATAATCATCAAACGATTGCAAATAAATTGCTTAATTTATATGAAACAACGATCGAAGATACATATCAATCGATTAATTTAGAGGATTTTAATGAGTGTGTAAAATTACTTTATGAAGCAGATTATATTGATATTTATACGCATGGTCACAATATGAATGTTGCAAAGAATTTCCAGGATAAAATGCGTGCGATTGGACGTAAGGTGACGTGCCCAAAGTCAGCCTATGATCAGCGAATGACGGCTGTTTCATCGAATGAACGTCATGTCGCAGTTATTATTTCGTATTCTTTGAAGGCAACTTTTTTACCATCTGTTATTGATATTTTAAAGGATAAAAAGGTTGAAATTATTTTAATTGGTCGTCTTGGAAATAAGATTCCGTATCAGTCGATTCAACATTATTTATATATTAGTGATCGCGAAAACTTAAGAAATCGAATTTCTCAATTTTCTTCTCATATTGCGATGCAGTATATGCTTGATTTACTTTTCAGCTGTATTTTCAAAGTTGATTATGATGAGAATATACGGTATATCGAGGAAATCATGAATACGATTGATGATCGTGAAATTGATTATGAAGATTAATTTTTTTATAAAGGCCTCTTAGTTTTTCCACTGATAGGCCTTTATGGTGCCAAAAAGTTTCAAAATGATGAAAAAAAATCAGGAAGTTTTAAAACATTAAACCAGTCTTTGTTTATTCTATTGAACTTTGAAAGAGAAGAAAATATAGTAGGTTTAGGAGGCGGTTTAATGAAAAAAGTCATTTTTTTTGATATAGATGGAACCTTAATTGATAGTCATAATGGAAAAAAAGATATTTCATCTCGTGTAAAACAGTCATTACGTGATTTACAAAGACGGGGGCATTATGTTTTTATTGCAACAGGAAGACCATATGCTTTTTTAAGTAAAGTGATTCGTGAGTTTGGTTTTGATGGGTACGTTCTAGCTAATGGAGCTCATGTGATTGTTGATGGAAAAAAGATTCATAGTAAAGCAATAGATAATGGGATATTAAAGAATTTAGTTTCACATTTAGAGAATAAAAATCTTGAATTTGTGTTAGAAGATGAGACATGTGTTTACGCATATGAGAATTATGAGAAGATTTGGCCATTTTATGAGCAATATGGGATTTTAAAAGATTATTTTATGTTAGATTACGAGGTGGATCAGGTCAATGCGTTTAAGATAGAGGTGCTATGTCCAAAGCCAGAAGATTTAGAGTATTGTATAGAATTTTTAAAAAATCATGAGGAATATACATACTGCCACAGTGTGCACCCTACACATCTTGAAATTTATTTAAAGGAAAATCATAAAGCGACGGGAATTTTAAAGGTATTAGATTATTTGAATATCTCGATTGAAAACACGTATGCTTTTGGTGATGGAAGTAATGATATTGAGATGTTAGAGACTGTTGGGTGTGGAATTGCCATGGGGAATGCTTCAGATGAGGTTAAAAAATATGCTAATGTGGTGACAGATACAGTAGCGAATGATGGCATTGTATCAGGGATTGAAAAATATATTTTAAGCTAATAAAAGGTGAGAGTATTGGTTCATTTTTATATGGAAATATTGAAAAATAATAAAAAAGGTCTGTATCGAATCGATACAGACCTTTAATTTAGCTGAATAAGTTAATAAAGATGGTAATGATACCTGAGTTGATAAAATCAATGAAGAGTCCCCCAACAAGTGGGACGACAAAGTAGGGTGTTGGTGTGAATCCAAAACGATTTGTTAATTCGTCCATATTGGCAATAGCATTTGGGGTTGCACCCATTCCGAATCCGCATGTGGCTGAGGCGAATACAGCTGCTTCGTAGTTTTTCCCCATGACTTTATAGGTTATAAAGGAAGCAAAAAGTGCAATCAGAATGGATTGAGCAATTAGCATGATGATAAGTGGTAAAGCTAAATCGAATAATTGCCAAAGTTTCAGTCCCATAAGCGCCATGGTTAGAAAGAATGAGAGAGATAAGCTACCAATTGTTTCAATTTCTTTTTCAACCAGTTCTTTTCCTCTTAAATCGGCAATATTTCGAATAAGGGCCGCTACAAGCATCGCTCCGATATAAGAGGGGAATGTTAAACTTGTCATTTGAATGAATTTAGAAACAATAGATCCTAATCCCATGGCAATGAATAGTAAGCACGCACCATTCATCATGTGTTTTAGTGAGAGAATGTTTGTATTTTCTTCGTTAAATCCTCCCGCTTCTTCTGGTTTTTGATTTGATTTTTCAGCTTTTAAATGATGTTTAAGTATTAAATTTCTTGCTACTAATCCACCGAGAATACTTCCCATGATTAGTCCAAAGGTTGCTGAAGCAACTGATACGGTTGTTGCTCGTTCAACGCCAAGTCCTTCAAGAATCGGACCAAATGATCCGGCAGTTCCATGTCCTCCAACCATTGGAATAGATCCAGTTGCGAGGCCGAGTAATGGAGATAACCGAAAAGCAGTTGCGAGAGATACTCCAACGATATTTTGTAAGATGACAAGTAAAATGGCAAGAAGTAAGAAAGTAATCACTTTTTTACCGCCTTGTTTTAATAAAGCAAAACTTGCTGTAAATCCGATACTTGTAAAGAATGTTGTCATGAATAGATTTTGTAAGGATGTATCTAAATTTATGGCTGCGAGGTTAGTTTGATATAAAAAGAGTGTAACTAATGAAAAAATAAATCCGCCTACTACTGATGGTGGAATACAGTATTTAGAGAGAATCGAAAATTTCTTTCGGATATATTTTCCTAGATAAAAAATAATTGAAACTAAAGCCATTGTTTCGTAGAGGTTTAAATTCAGTTCCATGTCTTAGGCTCTCCTTTCATTTCTCTAATTATTATGGATGAATTGTCATATAAAAATTAGAGTTTAAGTATGAACAAATCAAATATGTTATTAGTTCAATTCAAAACTATAACTGATAATCATAATTAAAAAAATGCTTTCGAAAAAAATTCGAAAGCATTTTGTATTGAATCACTTTTTCTAGTGTCTAGTAAAATACTAGGGTAAATCTACAGTAGTTAAATAAAAAATCATTAATAGATAGTTTTCATCCAATTTAAATCAATAATCCCTGAACCAACTGTCTCTTTTAAGGTAGATAATAAGTTTTGTGTGTCATCTAATGTATAATTGTAAGGTAGTTCATTAAATCCATTCCATGAGAATTTTAGACTTGTTGCTGGTTCAGGTGATAATGGAGAGTTAGGGTCAGTACTGTTTCCACGATATGAGATATTTTTATACTCGTAGATAGTATCAAGGGCTAAGATTTTTCCTGTGTAAGATGAGTTAGAGGCATTTTTTTGGTTATTTCGTAATGGATATTTAATACCTAGGATAGCTGAGTTTTCTACTAGGACTGCACCGCCTTCTGTTGAGATGGCTCCATTACTTGTGACATTGAAGCTATAACCTTTGTTAGTAATGGCTTTAGCGACTGATGATGGAATTAAAGTAGAGGCTTTATAGGCATTTTGTGAATCCATCACGATATTATAGACGTGTGCATTACCACCACGAAGTCTAGGTAATCGATCCTGTGAATCTAAGTAGTAGTTGTGGTGCATTGTAATCTCTAAGTCCTTGTTATCATTAGCCATTTCTGTAGCTCCAATCAAATGGGTTTTCTTTTGAGGTGCCGCAACGGCCATTATGGTTTCTTGACTTAGGTTTTGAGAGCGTAGGAATTGATACATTGGATAGGCTGATTGGTTAGCTTCCATTGCTTTAAACATTGCTTCATAGAATTCACCACGACCAGGTAGGAATTTCGAGTATGAAATAGTTAGTCCTGTTGTTCCTTTTTTAGAGTCAACGACACCATCGTATGCTTTACCAAATGTACAGTGATCAATCCAGATGTTACTTGATTGTTCTAGTGTGATGTAATCCCAATCATTTTTATCATATTTTCCTTTTGTTGATTCGTCCCATTCCCAGAGTTCATCGAATTCAATGTTTCGAATGACGATGTTATTTGAACGTTTGAAGATTAAAGCTCCATGAGTGAGTTTGGCCCCGTTTTTAGAGAAGATTGTCAGACCATCAAATCCATCAATCATAATCTTACTGACACCTGTTTCTTTTAAAATAGGGTGAGTTAAGGCAGTGTTATGAGGGGTAAATGGTGCGACTTGAGCACTTGATCCAATAACATTCCACCCCAGGTCAATATCATTCATAATTTCAATGACTTTGGTTAAAGCCTTTTTAGTAAGAGCTTCTCCTAATTCCTTAGCGTTTGTAACTTTGATGTAGTAAGGGCTAGTTTCATCTAATTCACCTCCACCAGTTACACCCTCAGCAAATCCCGCTACTGAATACTTTGATTGACTGGCTTCAGGTTTTACTTCAGGAGTCGGATCTTTAGTAGGTTCAGGTTCTGGCGTTGGTTGTGGCATTGGACAAGGATCAGGATTTGGTGTTGAATCTGGTGTTACTGTGTTATCAACATCAGTTACTAAAATATTGTCATAGTTGACTTGAACTTTGCTTGCGACTAGTCCTACAGCACCAGCTGTTAAAGAATCATCAGTTGCTTCTATCATCAGTTTCCCATTTAAATATACTTTTAAGATAGAACCTTGCATTTCGAGTGTTACGTTATACCAAGTATTTTGTTGAATTTCTGTACTTACCTGGGCAATTACCGAAGAAGCCCCATTTACTTTCTTACGTAGTTCTAATCCATTTTTGCTGCTTAGACTTACCCCATAGAAGTTATTCCCGTCTGTGTATCGGCCACATAAAAAAGCACAATTAGATCCATTGAAGTCAAGAACTTTCATATCTGCTGAAATACTGTAGTCAGTCCATGATAAATCGCCACGCATGATACGACCTTCGCTATTAGTAGAGGTATGTCCAATTGTATTGGTTTCATCTAAAATAATATTAAAGCTCCCTCTTTGGATTTCCCACTGGTCGTAGTTTGATTCAAAATCTTCTGAAAAGTATATGTTTGATGCTAAAACATCACTTTTTTGTGTCAGTAGTAAACTAGCTGTCATAAAAGCGAAGCTATAATAAGATAAATGTTTTTTTGTAAGCTTCAAGGTCATTCCTCCTGGTTTTTAATATGTATCATCATAAGGGAAATGACTGAGATAAAAAAGTGAAAAGAATGTCATGGCATCAAAAAAGCCTCTAGTCTGAGGCTCCTTAATTAAAAATATTTTCCGCTAAATTTTTCTTTTACTGCATCTAAGACTGGTTTAAAATCTTCTTCGTTTTCCGAGAATAATTTAATGAGTTTTTCTTTAGCTTCAATGTATTCAGGGTCGGTTTCGCTATGATTTACAATAGGATTAAATAACTTGTGGTATTTCATAAATAATACAGGGTGTTTTTTAGCAAAAGCTTCAACTTCATCAATATGACGTTCTGGCTTTGTTGCGTTTTTAATCCATTTAAAGACGTAATCGTATTTATCAGTCATTTGAAATCATCCTTTCAGATTAGGTGTTCATTATAGTTTTGCTTAAAGTACTAGGATTTATAACTAGGTCACGTTAAAATAAAAGTAGGTTATGTGAGAGGATTAAGGAGTTGTTTAGGATGTGTGATAAATTTAAGGATTTAAAAATTGATTGTAAAAATTGTTTCGGTCTTTGTTGTGTGGCACTTTATTTTTCGAAGTTTGAGGGTTTTCCAAGTGATAAGGTTGCAGGGAAGCCGTGTTCTCATTTAAGTGATGACTTTAGTTGTAAAATTCACGAGTCGTTAAGTGATAAAGGTTTAAAAGGATGCACTGCTTATGATTGCTTTGGGGCGGGCCAAAAGGTCGCACAGGTCACGTATAAGGGAATTGATTGGAAGCAATCATCTAAGACTGAGATGTTTGATGTCTTTGTTGTGATGCGTCAGTTACACGAGATGTTATGGTATTTAACAGATGCGAGCTTACAAGAGGTATCGATTTCACTTAAGAAAGAGGTTGAAGAGATGAGACTGAAGATTGTTCAGTTAACGTATCTTGATCTCGCTTCATTATTAGTTTTAGATATTGAATCATATCGTGATGAGGTCAATAAAATTCTTCGTCAGATTGGAACGTTATCAGGTGAGAAACTTGGCAAAGATTTGATGGGAAAAAATTTAACGAAAAAGAATCTAATTAACTCGGATTTAAGAGGGGCATTATTAATTGCAGCTAATTTGAAGAATCAGGATTTAAGTGGAGCTAATGTTATTGCGGCAGATTTTAGAGATGCAGATATTAGGGGGGCTAAACTTGATAAATGTTTATTTTTAACGCAATCCCAGATTAATGTGGCCAAAGGAGATCAGCAGACAAAAATTCCAAATTGGCTATCACGTCCTGCGCACTGGTAATATAATTTTTCGCTAGACTTTGGTTTTGAATTGACTTTTCAGTTAGTCTAAAATACTAATAGCTTTCATAATATGATAAGGAGAGGTACTTTTTAAGTTGCTTCTTCTTTTTTTGAATGAATATAGGGAGAGGATAGAGATGTGTACAGCTATTACATTAAAGACACAAGATGGATTGCATGCATTAGGGAGAAATTTAGATATTGTGGCTTTATTAGATGTTGCTGTTATTTTGATTCCGAGGTCATATGCATTTACTCATACTATCATGAGTCTAAAAAAGAAAAATAAATACGCGATGGTTGGAATGTCTACGACGTTTGAAAATCATGTCTTATTAGTTGACGGGATGAATGAAAAGGGATTAGCTTGCGCTGTATTAGAGTTACCTAAATATGCTTCATGGAGTAAAGTATTGGATAAAGATAAAATAAATGTGGCTCCTTATGATTTTGTTTATTGGATCTTAGCAAATTTTCAATCTCTTGAGGAAGTAAAAGACGGATTAAAAAATGTAAATCTAGTTAATGAGTCGCTTGAAGGGAAAGAGGTATCAGTAGATGTTCATTGGATTGTAACTGATCGTACAGGACAGTCTATTGTAATAGAAAAAACGAAGGGGAATTTTCGAATTTATAATAATAAGGTGGGAGTTTTAACTAATGCTCCAACATTCGATTGGCATCTCATAAATTTAAATCGGTATATGAATATACAAGTGACGAATCCGCATAAGGTGAAGTGGGGACATCAGGAGTTAAGTTTTGACTCAGAAGGTTTTGGGGGAATCGGACTACCAGGAGATGTTTCATCTTCATCTCGTTTTGTAAAAGCAGCTTTTCTAAGAAATCATATTAGAGTAGAAAAAGGAGAAGATGCTTTAATAACAAGTACTTTTCATATTTTAAGTAATGTGGCTGTTATCAAAGGAACTGCTGTTACTTGCCACCAACAATATTTGAAAACGCAGTGTACTAGTTGTATGTGTTTAGAGACAGGCGTTTATTACTATAACACTTATAATAATAATCAAATTAATGCTATTCATTTATTTGACGAGAATTTAGATGCCTCTGAAGTTAAAGTGTTTCCTTATCAAGATAAACTGGTAGTACAGAAACAAAATTAAGTAAAATATGAGGGAGATTAAAGATGGATTTATCTTTTTTACAAACTTACTGTATTCCTGTCATTGTAGGAATTTGTTTGTGTGTGGGGGATGTTATCAAAAATAGTTTAACTCTTGTACAGAATAAATATATTCCATTAATTATGGCTATTTTAGGGTTGATACTAAATGTTTGGATTAATAAAGGAATTTCACCTGATATTGTTCTTGGGGGAATGTTTTCAGGACTTTCGAGTACGGGGGTTCATCAGTTATTTAAGCAATTGATTCAAGTTCAGAGTGATGAAAAATAAGAAAAAAGAGCTAGTTAACTAGCTCTTTTTTCTTTTAATTAATAGGTGAACTATTGTTAGATTGTTGTGACCATTCAACTAATCTTGCCATCTCTATTGGAGATTCTTGCATTCCTCTTATGATCCATTCATCAATCCATCCAAACAGGCCACAAGCTAGCCATGCATTTGTATAAGCCTGGATATTTTCTTGTTCAGGCTTGGGTCCACATACAGATTTAATCGTATCTAAAACTAAATAAGATAAGCCACATTTATAAAGTAATTGATAGGTTTCAGCATATTTTAGATAATGACCAAATAGACTTTCGACAAAATTAGGATTTTTACTTTGCTCAAACTCAGTTCCCCATTCTTGAATTAATTTCACCAAATGTTGTTTTAAAATATCTTCTTTATTTATAAAATTTCTATAAAAAGAAGCTCTACTAACCAGTGCATGTTTTACAATCTCTGTAATTGTAATGTCTTCAAAGGGGTGATGTTTCATTAAACTTAAAAGTGCATGAGTAATTTGCTCTTTAACAAATGAATTATTTTGTTCTTTTTTCATGTGATACAAAACCTCCAATTTGTCTCATTTTTTCCAGATATCTTGTTTTCTATTTTAGTAGATGATACATTTGTCTCCGTTAGAGGATACCTATGTATAAATGAATTGTCAAGGAGGTTTGTCGATGGTTTTTAGGTTAATGAAAAACACTTTTATTGTTGTCACAATTATCTTGTTATTAATAGTTGTCTTTTTAATCATTGCTATGTTCATAGGCTCAAGACCGATTAAAAGTAACTACTATAATCAAGTTGATGCAGTGGGCATGATTGAAAAGAAATATACTAATCGTGGGGAGTATGAAGTTGAGTCTATTAAAGCTAATAGCAATGAAGAATTATTTAAGGAGTACAAAATATGGTATCCGTTAGAATTAGAGGAAAAGGCTGATAAAACATATCCAGTTGTTTTGTTAGTAAATGGGACAGGGGTTCCCTATACAAAGTATGGTGCAATATTTGAACATTTGGCTTCGTGGGGATTTATTGTGGTAGGAAACGATGATAAAAATTCAGCAAGTGGTAAGTCGTCATCTATTATGTTGAACTACATCCTTTCTTTAAATGAAGATAACGAAAGTATTTTTTTTGGCAAAATAGATTTGGGTAATATTGGAATATCAGGGCATTCACAAGGAGGTGTGGGTGCAATTAATGCTGTAACAAGCTTTGATAATAGCAACATATTTACGTCGCTCTATACAGCAAGTACCACAGCTTTAGAGCTCGCTCAAGCACTTGAATGGGACTACGATGTATCAAAAATAAAATCCCTTATTTTAAAGTAGCAGCTACAGGAAAGTCTGATGCTGAGTTAATAGCACCTCTTTTATCTTTAATAGATAATTATAACAGAGTAGAAAGTGAACAACTTACCATTATGGGAAGACGAAAGAATGTTGAGCATGACCAAATGCTAACTCATGCTGATGGTTATATGACAGCTTGGTTTAGGTACACATTAATGAATGATGAAGAAGCTGGTCAAGCTTTTTCTGGTGATGTCCCTGAAATCTTAACTAATTTAGATAATTGGCAAGATGTTCAAATTAAAGAATAATGACCGATGAAAAAATAAATTTCTCAACAAGTAAAGATAGCTTTACGGATTATAGTAAGAATTGGCTAAAGTTGAAATGGGTATCCTAAATTATTTTATTTTTTTAAATATTAATCTGTTGTATAGTAGCAAAATAGGGAGGACATAATGATGACAACAATATTATTAATTATTATTTATATTGCTTATATTGGACTTGGAATTCCTGATTCATTACTCGGGGTAGCATGGCCAGCCATTTATCGTGAGTTTGGATTACCTGTTTCTACTGTTAGTTGTATTTCATTATTAATTTCAGTAGGAACGGTTATTTCAAGCTTATTAAGCGCAAGAGTAATCAATAAGTTTGGGACAGGGAAGGTAGCAGCGGTTAGTACATCCATGACAGCTATTGCATTACTAGGGTTTTCTTTATCAAATAATTTGCTATGGTTATGTTTATCAGCTATTCCACTTGGATTAGGTGCAGGTGCAATTGATGCTGCTATGAATAACTATGTTGCTCTTCATTATTCATCTAAACACATGAATTTCTTACACTGTTTTTACGGAATAGGAGTTTCGTTTAGTCCTTATTTGATGTCTATGGCCTTATCTAATCAATCTGACTGGCGTAACGGCTATCAGAATGTTTTCTATTTTCAGTTAGCTATTTCAATGATTTGTATCATATCACTTCCTCTTTGGAATAGGGTCAAAGAATCAGTACATGTTCAGGAAGAAAAGACTCATCCCTTGAAACTATCTGAATTAGTTAAAATTCCATCAGTACGTTGGGTATGGGGCGCGTTTATTGGATTAGGTGCAATGGAATCATTATGTGCTGTCTGGACAAGTACATTTCTCGTAAATGCAAAAGGAATGGCTTCTTATCATGCTGCAAAAGTAATTATGATATATTATATTGGGATGACACTAGGACGTTTATTATCAGGAATTTTAGCCGATAAATTATCAAGCTGGAAGTTAATAAAAATTGGTCAATTTATTACCATATTAGCAATTTTATTATTACTATTACCTTTATCTTTAGAAAGCTCAATTTTAGGATTATTTCTGATTGGACTGGGGATTAGCCCTATTTTTCCAAACCTAATTCATTTAACACCTGAAAACTTTGGGAAAAATCTTTCTCAATCTGTTATGGGAACACAAATAGCGGCTTGTTATGCAGCTACTATACTAACACCACCATTCTTTGGTCTGATAGCTGAATTATTTGGATTGAATTTATTTCCATTAACTTTATTTATCGCCTTTATCGTGATGTTATTCTCAATTATTTGCTTAACGAGAAAATTGAAAAAATCAAACTAGATATTAACTCTTTAGGGTAGTAACTTTAGATTAAATAAAACTTTATAAAAATAAAAACAGTCATCTTAAAATGACTGTTTTTATTTTTGTATGCTGCGTTATAGTACAGTTACTAGCTCTTTTTTATAAGTAAGGTCTTAATTCATGTAGTAGTTTTTCTTCTATTTTAATGAGTTGATTAGCAAGATCTTTGATATCGCTTGTTGCAGCGGGATATTGGTTAAGATATTTAGCAATAGATTTAATTCCCATGTTGCATCCATCTGTTACGATATCGGCTATTTTTTCATCAACATCACCTGTTAGTAGTTTAACATTTGTACTCATCCAAGACATTGCTTTTGCAATAGGGTTGGGTTCTTTATCAGAATCGTGAGCTTCCATTAGTTTTTGGTGTGTTAAGTCACCGAATTTTTTATGTTCTTCAAGAGAAGTAGTTAAAGTATTACGTAGGTTCTCATTTTTAACTTTTTCTAGAACCTCATTTAAACTCTCAACTGCCATTTTAGTTCCAGAATTACATTCATTTAATAGTTTAATTGAATCTTGATTAGGCATTAATATAACCTTCTTTCTATTTCATATTTAATATTATTTGCTATTTTAATGAAGGGTATTCCAATAAAGAACTAAGAATATTTAATCTGATACAGAGTGTCTAATTTTGAATTTAGACATAGGATACTATAGGACAGATTTTAATATTAAGTGCAACATAAAAAAAACTCATAAATAAGATTATTGTTATAGAATGAGTTACCACACCAAATTCTTAACAAGGAAATTTATTGATAAGTTATAGACATCTTAAGACATTCGAGGGGACCCCTATAGAGGTGCTTTCGAAAATGAGATATTTAGTGAGATAAATGACTCAATGATTTCTCCTGAATTAAAACGAAACACTCAGGAGATGTATCAGGCTGAGTCCACAGATGAATTAAGCAAGAAAAGACACTTAATTCATTATCGTTCAGAGAAGAAATCCAAAGAAGTCATTTCCCTATATTATTTAACATTAACTCAGTCGCTAGACCAGATTTTTAATACAGTTTTAAAAGGGATTATTTCATTTTATGCCATTTATCGTTGATGATGGAGCATTTTGTTAGAAGATTTAAGTTGTTTAAAATAAACAGGAAAGCCTTGAAAATTATGAGAAACTAACTTTAGAACGTCGATTTATCAACGTTCTAAAGAAGTGAAAAACATAAAAGATTTAGGAATAGTGTGAAGCAAGTATCCTCCTTTGATGGTGATGGGCAATAGATACGATTATTTCAAGTCGTATTTAAAGTAAAGGTTGTTTATCATCATTTGTAGAACACCAAATCCATTATTACATCGCTATTAAAATATAAAATTTCTCAGAAATGGAAATGTACAAAGCGCTAAGTCAATTAAATGAAAACTATCATCTATAAATCTTTAAAACCGACATAGTGATTGAGGGAAGGGGTTGCTTGTTACTCACAACTTGAATCAGAATTAAAGATACCTATTTATTTTGTAGATGCTTATTCATCAACGCCTATGAAAATGTTTAGGTGGGAAATTTTCATTCGAACTATTTGAGGAGAAAGTGTTGTACCTGTATTGAATTCGTCCTAGGGAAAAGTTTATAAGGAGGGAATGTGATGGCAACTATAGAGGTTACAGGCTCAGATATGACTATTCAAGAAGCAATTAATAATGCTAGTCCAGGAGATAAGATTCAAGTTCAATCAGGGATTTATAGAGAGAATTTATTCATTAATGTGGACAACCTTACCATTTTTGGTGACGGAGAAGTTATTCTTGATGGAACTGATCAGGGGTTAGTCGGAATAACTATTGATGCTAATGAGGTTATATTAGCCAATTTGACTTTTCAAAACTTTACAATAGGAATTTTATCAATTGGGGATAAGAATGTCTTCCATCATGTTAAATCTGATAGTAATGTAGGAAGTGGATTTAAAATCAGTGGGCATCTTAATACTGTAAGGCAATGTCAGATAAACAATAATCAAGATAAAGGGATTATATTGTCTGGAAGAGAAAATTTATTTTATGAAAATAGTTTAGAAGGAAATAGAAGAGGTGGCTTTTTAGCGGGACCCGGAGATTTTAGGGAAAATATTATAGCTAATAATTACTTTGACGGTAATGGAAACTTTGCCATTAACATTAACACAACTTATTCCGATAAAAATATTGTTTATACTAATCTTATTCAAAATTCATCTAATGGTATTATAGTGAAAAGAGGTCGTTTTTTTATTGGTTTAAATACGATTACGAACATTAATCAGATCGGAATAATGATCGAGGGAAATTACTCAATTATATTTAAAAATACATTGATTAATTCAAAGAATGGGATAATGTTAAAAGCTAACGATAGCTCAATTATAGAGAATGTTGTGGAACATATAAATAATACTGCGATTTTAATTCAGGGAAATAGAAATTATGCCAGACAGAATACGGTAAGCCAATTTCATGATGTAGGGATATTAGTTAATGGATTCTCCAATACATTACGATGCAATACTCCATTGACTTCAGTTGTTAATTATTCTGCCACTGGAGAGAATAACGTAGCAAATGATACGACTTGTGATACACTAGCGAATGGTATACAGGAAATTAATCTAGATAACTTAACAGACGGCTATAAGGGATTGCTAGAGTTATTTTATAAGAATTTCTAGTAAATATTTAAAAATGATTTAATGGTCATTTAAGTTCCCTATCAATAGCGAATTTTTGGCGCATACTAATTGAGAAGGATACCAGATTCCAGTTCAAATCACCGTTTGTCAATATGTACAGAATATGATAGTATATAAGAATATATTTGGCTTTTTATTGTAAGAAAAGTCAGATGCTACAACATTAACTGGAGGAATGGATTTTATGTTACCAAATTGCCCAAAATGTAATTCAGAATATACATATGAAGATGCAGGAATGTTAGTGTGCCCAATGTGTGCTTATGAGTGGAGTCCAGAAGCAGAAGCTGAAGCAGCGGAAGCTAACGTGATTCGTGATGCAAACGGAAATGTTTTATCGGATGGAGATACTGTAACAGTTATTAAAGATTTAAAGGTAAAAGGTAGTTCTTCAGCGATTAAACAAGGAACTAAAGTAAAAGGAATCCGTTTAGTTCATGATTCATCTAATGGTCATGATATTGACTGTAAAATTGATGGATTTGGAGCAATGAGTTTAAAATCTGAATTCGTAAAAAAAATCTAATTATTTTTTAGAATGATGAAGCATCCTAATTAACTAGGATGCTTTTATTGTTAGAACTTTACTTTGAAATAGTTGGGATTTATAGTAAAATTAAGTGTAACAATGGAAAAGATAGTTATTTTTTTAGGGATAGGGGAAGGTGGACTATATTAAGAAGAAATTAGGATTTCTCTTACTAGCTATATCCATTGGAATCATCACTCTATTTATAATAGGAAGAGAAAAAACGAATTATCATTTAGAGATTATTAAGCGAGCAATTAAAGAGAATGTTGTATTAGACGTAGAACAACTTAGACAATACTCGGAAAAGATAGAAGTTAAATTAAGTAAAGATGAAATGGACTATTTCACTTTGGGATATATGAATGAGGTAGAAGGTAATGAAGAGTCCGCTATCGCGAATTATCATCAGGTTACTGAGTTGATTAGTGAAAAAACAGATCCCTTTGTAATATTATATACGACGACCTATTTAGCGAAGCAAATGATGGATACAAAGCGGTATCAACAAGCCTTAGATTATGTCATGATTGGTGTTAATAATATTGAAATCGAAGATTATAATGACCATGCTAAGTCTGTATGGGAGTTGTTATTGATAACGATAAATAATGATAGAGGTGAGCATTTTACTACACAAACGCTTGAAGAGGTGTTGAAGTATGAAAAGAAGTTAAATGAAGAAACATTACTGTATTTGATTTCCAAACAAACACCATTATACTGTTTACGTCATCAATATGCTGATGCAATTAATGCTGCATTAAAAGGAATTAAATTAGCAGAGCAGCAACATGACCAGGCAACGAAAATGAAAATTTTAATAGAACTTGGCAATGTTTTTAAAATATTAGAAAATTACGATGCAGCCAAACAAGTTATACAAGAAGCATTAAAAATGGTAGTCAAGGATACAGATTTAAGTGATAATCTTAAATTATATGCTTATAAGAATTTGGCACAAATCAGTTTGATGCAGGAAGATTATGAACAGGTCATAGCTTACACTGGATTGATGAAAGAATATGAATCTAAGGTTAAATCTGAAATTGCGATTGAGTATGAGATATTAAGATATTTAATTTATGCACAAGTTGATATTTATTATGGGCATATAGATTATGCGTATCAAAGCCTCCTAAAGGCGACTGAATTATTTAAACAAGATGAAAATTATACCGTATTTGAAAAAGATTTATATTATTTAAATACGTTAGGTCAATTATATTATCATCAGGAAAATTATGATGAAGCAATTAAAACATATCATGAACTATTAGAGTTATCTGAAAAAAGAGAGTCTCTAGGATTTCAAAAAGAGAGTATAGCCAAATTATTGGCTATTTATCAAGAGTTAGGGCGCATAGATGAGTATCAACTGTTGACAGATAAATTAATTGCTTTTTCAGACGTTCAACAAAATCGAATAGGAAATGAGTACATTTTTTATGCGATTCAGTCTCATCAAAATGACCTTATTTTACAAAGAACGATACAATATAGAATAATCAATATGAGCATTTTTATGGTATTAGGGAGTATTATCATTTACGGTATTCTTAAATTTGTTAGATTAGTGTCACAAAATAGAAAGGACCATCTTACTAATCTATATAATCGTCGATACTTTGATAAAATTTATCTTGCTTTGAAAAAAAGAAAAAAAGGTCATTATTCTATCATTTTATTTGATATTGATGATTTTAAAAAAATTAATGATCGTTATGGTCATGATGTTGGTGATGCGGTATTAATGAGTTTGGCTAAGACGGTTAAAGGGGAACTTGGAAAACGAGAATATGGATTTAGGTATGGCGGCGAGGAGTTTGTCATTTTATCTGTTGATAAATCTGAAGAACATGTTCTTGCTTTAGCAGAGTCTATTCGTGAAAAGGTGGCCAAAACGATTGTGAGTCCCAATATTCAGTTTACGATTAGTTTAGGAATTGCACACTCTAGGCAGCATGAATTTAGTTTAAAAACCGCAGATGAAAATTTATATCATTCGAAAGCTCAGGGTAAAAATACAATTACAACTTAAAGGTAATCATGAAAGTGTCATGTTTATCTGAAAATCAGAAATTGTGGATAAGTGATGGGATTTTATTATCCACAAAAAATAGCTAGTGTCTTTAGACACTAGCTATTTTTTATAGAATGAAGAATGAAGCGGCAATAATGAGATAAACAGAGAGTAGCTGAACTCCTTCAAGCCAGTTTGATTCTCCATCATGGGCTACTTTGTTGACGATAAGAATTGAAGCAATCAGAGCAATAAGTTCAAATTGATTGAAGACGATACTCATAGGGATGAAGAATTGGCTAATAAAAATTAGGATAGGAGCGACGAATAAAATAATTTGTAAGCTTGAACCAATTGCAATTTCAAGAGCAACGTCCATTTTATCTTTTCTAGCCATAACGACGGCTGTACTATGTTCAGCTGCATTTCCGATAATCGGGATTAAGATAATACCGACGAAAAACTCACTCCATCCAAGTGTTTGGGTAATGGCTTCGATACCACTAACTAAAAATTCACTTTCTATTGCAATGAATACAGTTGCAATGACTAAAATTAAAATAGCTTTTGGCAACGACCATTTTGCTTTATGTTCTTCACCACTATCCGTCTCGGTATAGATATGTTTGTGTGTACTAAAGGAAAAGAATAAACTTAAAACATAAATAATAAACATCACGATAGCAACAAAAATACTTAATCCTTCGTAGCGGGTATTGAGTAGTGCCGGATCAACTGTGTGGGTGAAAAGTGCTGGAATACAGAGTCCAATCACGGCAAATAATAACATGCTTGATGAGACATCAGAGACTTTTACATTAAATTTTTGTGATTTGTATTTTAATCCACCTGCGAGCATACTAGCTCCGACAACTAATAAGATATTTCCAATGACGGCTCCTGCAATTGAAGATTTTACAACTTCGAATAATCCTTGTTTTAAAGCAAAGAATGAGATAATAAGTTCTGTCGCATTTCCAAACGTCCCATTTAAAAATCCACCAATTTTAGGCCCCGAATAAAATGAAATTTCTTCAGTTCCTTCTCCCATGAGACCAGCTAATGGAATAATTGATAAGCAAGATAAGATAAACATCCAAGAATCTGAAACGCCCATAAATTTAGCAATGAAGCTTATCGGAACAAAGATAAGCAAATATTTTAGAATTTTCATTGAAAATATGAACCTCCTATTTTTATAGATAATACTAGTATCCACAGTTTGAAAAATTCTAATAACCAATTAGGAAAATAATTGATAAAAAAGTTAAAGATGTTAAATTTAAGTTATATTTTTTAAAGACGTATCAGAGTTTAAAATAATGAGCTACTCTGTGTATCTTTTTTGTATTTTAATTCTTGCAATCTAACTTTCAGGTGTTTTATCATGAATAAGTATAAAAATGTGATAATAATTTGGTCATAGTTGAAAGGATGAGTATGATGTCATTACCACAAGACTTTTTAGATAAAATGCAACAATTATTAGGTGAAGAATTTGATGAATTTATTAAAAGTTATGATCATGAGAAATCTCATGGATTGCGATTAAATTTATTAAAGACATCAATGGAGTCATTTAAAGAGAAGAATAAATTGACGTTAGATTCTATTCCGTGGGTGGAGGAAGGATTTTTCTATAAGGGTGAGGAACGACCAGGAAAACATCCTTATCATGAAGCGGGAGTCTACTATATTCAAGAACCAAGTGCTATGTCTGTTGGGGCGTTTGTTGAAGCAAAACCAGGGGAGAAAGTACTAGATTTATGTGCAGCTCCTGGTGGGAAGAGTACACATGTTGCTTCTCAACTTGGGCAAAAAGGTCTTTTAGTAGCCAATGAAATTTATCCACAACGTGCGAAAATCTTATCTCAAAATATTGAGCGTATGGGGGTTAAGAATGCGATTGTGTTAAATGAAACACCAGCTCGTTTAGCAAAGCATTTTCCACTATATTTTGATCGTATTGTAGTCGATGCTCCATGTTCAGGTGAAGGAATGTTTAGAAAAGATGTAGTGGCACAAGAAGAGTGGAGTTTAGAGAATGTGAAGCTTTGTGCTACGCGTCAGAATGAGATTTTAGAAGAAGCAGCTAAGATGCTAAAACCTGGTGGTCGCTTAGTTTATTCGACGTGTACATTTGCACCTGAAGAGAATGAACAAGCGATTGCGCAGTTTATAAGTCATCATCCTGAGTTTGAAATTGAATCGGTTAATGCGTATGAATCATTTAAACCAGGACGTGGCGAGTGGTCTCAAATCGCTGTGGAAGGGATTGAAAAAACCTATCGTTTATGGCCCCATTATATTAATGGAGAAGGTCATTACTTAGCGGTATTGCGTAAAGTTTGTGGGGAAGATGCAGATTTAAAACGTGAGTACGTGAAGCCATTGAAGAAGGATAAGTCTTTAAATGATTTCTTTGATTTTGCTAAAGATACGTTAAAAGATGTTCCACATGGAGACTTTGTGTTATTTGGATCAGAGCTTTATTTAGTACCAGAAGGTATGTTAACGTTTGATAAATTAAAAGTTGTTCGTGCAGGATGGCATTTAGGAACATTTAAAAAGAATCGTTTTGAACCATCACATGCCTTAGCTTTATCACTTCTCCCTGAAGATGTTAAGCATTATGTTTCTTATCCACAAGATTCTAATGAGATTAAATCGTATTTAAAAGGTGAGACATTATCTCATGAGGGAGATAAAGGATGGTATCTAGTTTGTGTTGATGGTTATTCTCTGGGATGGGCAAAACTAGTTAATGGAACATTAAAAAATCATTATCCAAAGGGATTACGTTGGATGTAATTTTGAGTTTAGGGCATTAGAAGGTGCTTTTTTGTGAAAATGAGAGTCTAAGTTTTCATAAATGTTTGTAAGATATGAAAATTTGTTGTATTTTAATCGAGTTCATAATATAATACGGATATCTTAATTGAATAAATTCTCGTATATGCCCGGTGATATGGACTGGGCGTCTCTACCTGCAAACCGTAAAAGTGCGGACTACGAGGAGTTGTATGATTTTAATATATAATTTTTTATTATATAGGAAAAAGACAGCACCTCGTTTTTATAATGGGGGCTGTCTTTTTTGTTATCTAAATACTAATTGGAGTTAGTAAAAAGGAGAAGATTACGAAATGAGGAAAGAACAGCAAGTCGAAACAGGATTAATTTATGATGTAAATGATAATCCATCAATCGGGAAGAAGTTTTTATTTGGATTACAGCATATTTTTGCTGCTTTCTCAGGAATTGTCGTTGTACCATTAGTGATTTCAGGATCATTAGGTTTTGATAGTAAGATGACGACATCTTTAATTAGTGCTTCGATTTTAGCAGCGGGGATTGCAACAATTATTCAAGCACGTGGGATTGGCCGAGTTGGATCACGTGTTGCTTGTATTATGGGAACTGATTTTACGTTTGTATCACCTGCCATTTCAGTTGGGTCAACACTTGGAATGCCAGGGATTGTAGGGGCAACGATTCTAGGATCATTTTTTGAAATTATTTTAAGTTTCTTCATTAAACCACTGATGAAATTATTCCCCCCCCTTGTAACAGGAACGGTTGTTTGTTTAATTGGTTTAACGTTATTGCCAGTTTCAATTGACTGGGCAGCAGGTGGTAGTGGTGCTTTGGATTATGGAAGTTTATTAAATGTTTCAATTGCAATGCTTGTAATGATTGTGACGCTAATTTTAAACCGCTATGGCAAAGGGTTAGTAAGTAGTGCTTCTATTTTAATTGGGATGCTTGTTGGATATCTAGTGTGTATTCCTCTTGGAATGGTTGATTTTACGCCAGTTGCAGAAGCAAGCTGGTTTGCGATGCCAAATATTTTAGAATACGGTGTGGTTTTTGATTGGAAGGCTATTTTAGCGTTTATTCCAGCATATTTTGTTACAACGATTGAAACGGTAGGATGCTTAAAGGCTGTTGGAGAAACATCTCAAATTGAAATGGATGATAAGAAAATTGGATCAGGAATTTTAGCTGATGGAGTTGGAAGTATTGTAGGTGGATTAGTTGGATCCTTCTCTAATACTTCGTTTAGTCAAAATGTCGGATTAATTTCGTTAACAAAGGTAGCAAGTAAACATGTTGCTGTGATGGCAGGTATTTTATTAGTATGTTTAGGGTTATTCCCAAAATTAGCAGGTGTGATTAATGGTATTCCACAACCAGTTTTAGGTGGAGTTGGACTTGTGATGTTTGGAATGGTTGCAGCAGCAGGAATTAAGACGTTAAGTCGTGTTGAATTAACTGACCGTAACCTTGTAATCATCGCAACATCTATGGCATTAGGTCTTGGTGTAACATTCCGCCCTGATTTTATTGGTCAATTACCTGAAGCTTTACAGATGATCTTTTCATCAGGAATTTCAACAGGAACTATTGTGGCATTGATTTTAAATTTATTGTTAAAAGAGGATAAAGTAGTTGCTACAAAAGCGGCTAAAACGGAGGTTGTAGTTTAATGAAGGCTTTACAAGAACGTATTTTAAAAGATGGAGTAGCATTGAATGAAACAGTTTTAAAAGTGGATTCATTTTTAAATCATGGAGTTGATGCTCATTTAATGTATGAGATTGGGACAGAGTTTAAAAAATATTTTGAAAATCACGGAGTAACTAAAATTTTTACGATTGAAAGTTCAGGAATTGCTCCAACGGTTATGACAGCGATGCAAATGAATTTACCGATGGTCACTTTAAAGAAACAATCATCTAAAATTTTGAATGGTGATGTTTATCAAACAACAGTTCATTCGTTTACAAAAGCAACAGATTACGAATTAACGTTATCTAAAAAATATATTTCACAAGATGATCGTATCTTAATTATTGATGATTTCCTAGCTAATGGAGAAGCCGCTCTTGGAGCTATTCGTTTAGTTGAAGAAGCAGGAGCAAAAGTAGCGGGAATTGGAATTGTCATTGAAAAATCGTTCCAACCAGGACGTAAGATGTTAATTGAAAAAGGATATGAGGTATATTCCTTAGCACGAGTTAGCAAGTTAGATGCGGGTGTTATTGAATTTGTTCAAGAATAATGAAAAAGGCGAGGATGATGAGGATCCTCGCCTTTTTCATTATTCTTTGTACATGTAATCTCTTGTTAATGGTAAAGAGTTATTCACACCTTTGGTAAAGACAATTTGGTGTAAATCAATGACACCATTGTTAAATGAGGCAGCACATGAGCATAAATACATACGCCACATACGAATGAAACGCTCGTCAAACATTTTACTAATTTCATCAATGTTATCTTCGAAGTTTTTATACCAATGTAATAATGTCATACGGTAGTGAGGGCGTAAGTTTTCGATATCGATAACGTGGAATTTATAGTCTGCTGAAATTGAAACAATTTCACGTAAAGATGGGATGACACCACCAGGGAAGATATATTTTTTAATCCATGCATCTCCTTCACTTTCTTTTAAACTGCTAATGTAATGAAGAACGAAGATTCCACCTGGCTTTAATACGGCATTGACATTTTTGAAGAATAAATCGTAGTTTGGACGCTCTACATGTTCAAGCATTCCGACACTGACGATTTTATCGAAAATTAAATCAGATTTTTCTAAATCTCTGTAATCCATTAGTTTAACTGACAGATAATTTTCAAGATTTTCTTCTTTGATACGTCGTGAGAATTCATTATATTGCTCTTGACTTAATGTGATTCCAGTTCCTTTAACTTTATATTTTTTAGCAGCTGAAATTAACAAGCAACCCCAACCACATCCAATATCAAGTAGTGTTTCATTTTCTTTTAATTCCAGTTTATTTAGTAAGTGATCAACTTTATTAAGTTGTGCTTGGTGCAATGACTCATCTTCGCTTTTAAAGTAGGCACAAGAGTAGCAAAGAGTATCATCTAACCACAATTTATAAAATTTATTTCCAATATCATAATGAGAAGAGACTTCTTCTTTTTGTTTTGACTTTGAGGTAGGGTTGTTAAAGATTTTAGGTAAAGCTTTAAAATCTGTTGTGAAGTGTTCAATATGACTTAAAATAGCATCTAATGCTTCATACAAATCTCCCTCAATTTCAATAGTTTTATCCATATAAGCTTCCCCAAGTGCTAAAGAGGTACTAGTCACTAAATCTTTTTTGCTTATAGGGCCATTAATATAAACTTTAAACTTGGGCTCTCCTTGTCCTACAGAAAATATTTCATGATCCCAAAATTCAACTGTAAATGGAACGCTGTCAAAATTTTTTAATAAATTTTTAAAAACTAACTTATCGAAAGCCATAAACTCAATCCTTTCCAAATTCCTTCAAAAATTACTTTTATTATTTACCAAATCATCTCTTTTCATCATCAATAAGGAAAAAAACTTTCAAAAAATCAAAAAAATAACAGTTTATCCACAGTTCCACAAAGTTCCATGTGGAACAATTCCCGAAAATTGTGGATAAATGTCTAATAAAGTTTATTGTGTTGATGAATGTTCTAAATATGATGAAAATGATTTTTTGTCGCAGTGCATATAATGTAATGAAAGGAGTGGAGATATGATTAAATTAGTTTTAATTCGTCATGGTCAAAGTATCTGGAATTTAGAAAATAAGTTTACAGGATGGACTGATGTAGAGTTATCTGATAATGGATTAAATGAAGCTAGGTTAGCTGCTAAAGTTTTAAATAAACATGGATTTGAATTTGATGTAGCTTATACTTCGTGTTTAAAACGAGCTATTAGAACATTGTGGATTATTCTTCATGAGATGGATTTAATGTGGATTCCTGTCTATAAATCATGGAGGTTAAATGAGCGACATTATGGTGCTTTACAGGGATTAAATAAGGAGGAAACGGCAAAAAAATATGGTGAAGAGCAAGTTCATAAATGGCGGAGATATGTGGATATCCGTCCACCTGAGCTAACAAAAGACGATCCTAGATATCCAGGTTATGAATATAAATATCATAATTTGAAGGAGAATGAGTTACCGTTAACGGAAAATCTTGCAGACACTGAAAAACGAGTTTTAGAGGAGTGGCATGAGAAAATTGTGCCTGATTTGTTAGCAGAAAAAAAAGTAATCATTGCAGCCCATGGTAATACGTTGAGAGCTTTAGTAAAGTATTTAGATGAATTATCGAATGATGGGGTGGCGAATTTAAATATTCCAACTGGGATGCCACTGGTATATGAATTAGATGATCAATTAAAGCCAATAAGACATTATTATTTGAATTTAGAGGGTGAAATTCCGAGTGGTATTATTCCAGAATATATTCTTTAAGATACAAAAAAACACTCTGTGGATAGAGTGTTTTTTTGTGTATTATTATTCAAATAGATCATCAAAGACTTCGTCTTCAAGTTCTTTTAATCGTTTCATTTCATTTGATTTTGCTTTTTTCTCAGCCATTTTTTTAACAACACGAGTAGATCCAACGCCGATTCCAACAATAGCTCCGGTAATTAATAGGGCTGCGAATCCACGTTTTTTTGTAATTTTCACTTTTTGTTCCATCATATGCCCTCCCTTAAGACCATGTAATGGATACTATTATATACTATTTTCGACAATATACAACTTAAATTTAATGTTAGTTAATGGATTAAAATAACTTGGTAACTGATTATTTGATAAGGTCACAAAGTTATTTTTATGAGTATTCTTAAAGTGATTATTTAAAGGAAAAAGTAGCCTTTTTTATTAAAATTGTTATCATAGCAGGTATCATTGAGATTAGTATAATCTGTATTTTACAGTCTAGAAGAGAAGATTTAGTATAAAATCTTTTAAAGAATATTTATCCACAAATTAGTTTTATATTAGTAGATTGTAAATATCAAATAGATATATTTTAAATTAATAATATTTAATGAAGAAAAATTGAAAAAAAACGAAATAATTAAACTGATAACTATAAAAAGATGTGTATAAGTATATAAATAAGATTGAAAAGTGAACCAATGGGGATTTATAGAAAATAGCTAAATTTAATGAATTCTGTAGTAAATAAAGACAAGAGAAGCAAAAATACTGTAAATAATATACGTTTAAATAAGAAAGATCTTAAACTAATTGAGACATATTTAAGAGCTAGAAATTAATGTGTTTTATTCTTTTAACAGGTAGATAGACTGTAAAATTAAAGTAATTAAGAATATCTTATATAGTAGTTATTTAAGTTATGATTCTAAGATAATCGTTGATACGGGATAAAAATGACTATTTGCAATAAAAAGAAGCATTCAGTAAATTGAATGCTTCTTTTTATTATGGCGTTTATGAAACTATTTTTTAATTATTTATATACGATTAGCGATAATTTTTTATGAGGAAAAAACAGTTATTTTTACTATAAGATAATTAGTCTTAAAAGATCCTAATTATTAAGTTTGATTTAAAATAGGTGAATTACTTTCATTACGTATCATTAAGTTTTTATTTTTGACTCTTATTTATTACTTCAACAGAACTAGTTTCTTCTATCATTTTTAGAAATTTACATAAACTCTATTTTTTATAAAAATCTTCATTTTTCTTTATTTTTATGCTTTCTGGAGCATTATTTATAGAATCTTTCTTCTAACCTTCTTTTTCTATCTTTTTTCTTTGATAGTTCTTTTACTTTTTATCATTTATCCTTCCAGGCTGCTTTTTTTATTTTTTCTTCATTTTTTTCTTCTATACTACCACTATACTTAAACATATTAAACAGTATTTTTAAACAACTTCAGAGAAAAAATTCTTCAAACACCATCGAAACTATAGAAAACATTCATAGATTTATTCTATGGTTTTGTTTTACACTTGTATTTAAGTTGTATTATAAAAGAAAAAAATATTTTGGGAAATAATTTTGTGAAAATATTAAATATAGTATAGCTTTTTTGAAATGATAAATTTGTAGGAATCTGAAAGAGAAGTTCGACATCTTTTTCTTACTTAATATTGGATAGCATAGTTTTTATTTCGAGTTTAAATAATAAATAAGATGAAAGTTGAGAGGTCACAAAAGCTAGCATTAGATTTTGATTATTGTGGTAAAAAAGAAACCCAGACAAAAAAATTTATTTTGTTATTTGTGTAGGAGGATTTAAAAATGAAAAAAAGATTTCAATGGATATTCGTAGTAATCATGACGATGTTTATAGCAACGGTGCATTGTCATGCAACCGAGGTAAAGAATTTAAAAGAAATAGATTACTTGGATAAATATGAGGTTATTCATCAAAATATGATGGAAAAAATTAAATACACAGAAAAAACAGGTGATTTAAATATAGATTTCTTATTTTACATATTACCTTATGAACAATTTGGAGTTGAGATTTCTAAGTCTGAACTTCGTTATGGAAGTAACCAGAAAATAAAAGATGTTGTAAATATAGTTGTAAAAACGAGTAAAGACCATATAAAAGCAATTGAAAAATTATTAAAATCTATGGAAAAGGATCCTGTGATTGATGAAACAAAAGAAACAGCATATCTTGAACAGTTCAATCAACTCTATAATGAGATGATTATTAGTTTAAAGATAGATAGAGAAAATGTACCCGGTACTGTCGATAAGGATTATTTAGATAAAATGGTGGTTTATTTAGACTATGAACAAAAATTTGCTAATTTGATTTTGGCGAATACCAATCATGAAGAAATTATTAAATTAGCTCAAAAAATTATTACTGATGAAGAAAACAATCTCGGGAAACTTAATACATTGTTAGAAATCACGAAATAGTATGATTCAATAATTAATTTAAATTTTTTTAAAGAAAAAACCTTAGAGAAATGAACAAAATTGTCATTTTTCTAAGGTTTTCATACTTATATAGCTAATTAATTTTATAAGATAAAAATATTCTTAAATAGCCGAATCGATAAATTTATCCACAATTTTTATTACGATTGAATGATGATAATTCAATTATTATAATAAGGTAATATTATTATATCCTGTAAGTGGTTTTCATCTGAATTTTGATTGGATACACTTCGTTAATCTAGATTTTGTGATTTTTCCTGTGGAGCCTAATCGGGTACACTGGCAGAACTACAGGTAAATCAATACTAGCTTGAATTGATTTAGTTACTTTTAATTCAATGAAATTTCCTTTTAAAGTATTTATATCTGAAGTTTTCAAAACGACATAAAAATTTTTATTTTATAGAAGGTGTAATTTATTTCTTCTTTTATCTATATAATAGTTGTTCCTGAACTATCTGTGTTAATTGATCATCTGGATGTGGAACAATTAGCGATGAAACATCTGCGTCACTTAATGTTTATACTTGATAGTTTACCTAAAAGATATGAGTGACTGTCGTTACAGTATTATCAATATCTTCTTCTTCATATGGGGCATAAGTTTCTAATACTTTAATGTTGGATAAAGGTCCAGCTTCCTTATCATAGACCATTACACCTTGCAATGAATTGAATGATTCTCCTGAAACTAGTATCAATTCTACATTATCAATATCTGTTGGCTTAATATAATCATATAGTCTAGCTATGAACTAATAGCATACGAATACGAAAATAAAGGTATTATCAATAACTAATGATAATAAAATAAACACTCCAATCAACTTTTTGTTATTCATCTTTATATATTAAGAATGATTATACTATTCTATACTCTTATTTTTTTGTGTTGAAAAATTGAGTTTTTTACATTTTTGATAAAATAACAAAAAAAGATTTACCTTGAATTACCAAGGTAAATCTTTTTTAATTACTTTCAAAACTAATATATTGAGTTAATTGCTGATTTACGGACATTTGATTTTCGGTACATTTGATGCTGATAGCACCATCGCTTGTTAAGAGTGTTTGAGTTCCTAGCTGATTGAGTATTGAGATAACTTTTTGATCTGGAGCGTTATCTTCTGAACAAGTGATAACAGCATAATCAGGTTTAATTGTATTTAAAAAGAGTGGGAGGACATCATTATCTTTTCCATGATGCGGAATTTTTAAAAATTTATAGGTAGATGGATAAATAGTTAAAAACTCTGTTAAACGTTGTGATTCTGCATCTCCTGCAAATAAAAAACTGTTTTCTCCATAGATGAGGCTAGTTATAATGGAATAGTCGTTTGATTGTTCGTATTCTGTTTGTTGTGCTGGATACAGTGTTAGTTGAGCATCATTTATTGTTAAGTTCATGGTTTGTGTTAAAAGGAGTGGCGTTATATCGTGACGAGATAATGCATCGATATATTCTTGGTACTGGGTTGAATCTTTTGAATAATTGGCTTGAATGACTTGATCAACAGGAATTTCATCTAAAATGATATCGGCACCACCGATATGATCTTTATCTAGATGGGTTAAAATTAAATAATCGATATGATCAATTCCTTTTTCATGAAGGGAAGCAAGAATTTGTTCGCCATTTCGATCTAAACCAGTATCAATCATGATAGTTTTATCACCAATTTCTATAAAAATACAGTCTGATTTTCCGGTATCAAGAATTGTAACTTCAAGTGAGATGTTTGAAGGATCTAAAGAAGTTACTGAGAGATTGTTGATTGATTGTTTACGATTACAGGCAGATAAAGTTGTAAAACTGGTACAGGCGATAAATGAAAAACATAATTTTAATAATGATTGATGTTTTATCACATTCAAGCACTCCATTCTATCAGATTGAGTCTATGGCTGAGTTTAGATATAGTGTTTGTTAAATATAGAATATCATAAAGCTAATGTTCAAGTACTACTATTAATATATAAAAAAAGTAGAAATTTATAGGAATAGAACGATGTCAATTCTTTTTGTTAAAACAAGTCCTAGACAAGATATATATTAGGTAAAATTTAATAGTTTTTATCAATTAGTTTTATAGGTTAGAAGTCATTTTTTTAAATTTAATTTTTTTAATCTATAAGTTTAGTAATAATAAATATGTTTTTTAAAGAGAAGATAAATAAAAAACGATTTCATTCTATCGAACAAAATCGTTTTTTGAAATTATTTAGAATGAATTGGAAGCCATTCTAAGAATTTCTCAATGTATTCATCCCAGAAGCACCAATCATGTTCTCCTTTACTTTCTATATAAGTAAATTCGATGTTTTCTGAAGTTAAGAAATCTCTATACTCTCGATTATTAACTAATAAATAATCTTCAGTCCCGCAAGAAAGATATAGTTTTGGGATTTCTAAGTTTTCAGTTTTTAGCTTTTTAATAAGGGCATAATAGTCACAATCGCTACCAGACAGTTGAGTTAGATCTCCAAAGATACTTTCAAAGTAATCTCGTGTTCTAAAGAAAGTTTCGTGTTCTATTGGTGCATTTATAGCTTCGTCTAAAATAAGACCTGAAGAAAATCCACCAATATGACTAAATGTATCATGATATTTTAGACCATTTCGAATGGCACCATATCCACCCATTGAGAGTCCAGCGATGAAAGTATCTGCTCGGTTTTTAGAAAGTGGAAACATTGCTCTAGAATGATTAATGAGTTCTTCACCAATGAATCTGCCATAATAATCTTGACGTTTTTGATGATCAACATAAAAACTATTATCTCCTGAGGGCATAATAACAGCTAATTGATGATCAGTAGCCAGTTTTTTAATACGTGTATTTGTAATCCAATCCTCACAATTTCCTAACATCCCATGTAAAAGATAAAGGGTTTTAAATGGTGGAACAGTATCACTTTCAAGTGAACTTTCAATTGGAATAATGGCTTTATAAGTTACATTTCGATTTAAACATTTAGACATGAAGTTGACAGTTAAAACTGACATCAGAGGTCCCCCCTTAAAATTAATTGTTTTATTTTTACTATATCATGTTTAAATAACTAAATAAAGCGATTTCATAAATGAAATTATCTATTAATTCGTCATGATAACTGATTAAATAATCAATTATTGTAATATAATTGTAATAAATGGAAATATTAGGAGGGGTAGTTTGAAAAAGTATTTATTATTTATCGTAATGGTTTTATGTTTGGGAGCTTGTGGTGTGGAACAAGAGGTTAATATTCTAAATCAGGGGGGAGAAAGTCTTGCGATTCAGATGGGAGAGACTGATTTGGGGGTAGTTGTGCATAACTTAGATGAAAGTAAGTTAACCACAATGACCTTGACGAAATTTAGGGTAGAACCAGTTGAGGAGTCATTTTTATTTATTCCAAAATATATCGGAAGTCAGATTACAGTGTATCCTGTTAATTGGGAGGAAAATCACCTAGCTACTGGTGATGCCTTGCTTGAGATTAATGATGTTCAAAATTATGGGGCTCTTTATTTAAAGTGTCCAGTTCCTGAAGGAATTCCCGCGATGAAAGTAGTGATAACTTATGAAGGTCAAAGTTGTGAGTATGTGATTACATATGATGGAAGTGGAATTCGGGATCAAGTAGAGTTTTTAGGGAATGAAATAGTAGATTAGAAGTAGTGAAGCGAGAATTTTAGGTTCTCGTTTTTTATTAAAAAAAGTATAAAACTACCGTATAATGTCACCAAAAAAAACATATTTATTCTTAAATTTTATGATATGATAGTCTAAGACTACAAAATAACCCTAAATTAGACTTTTTAGGACAACGTAGAATGTTTTTTATTAGGAGGGGCTATAGATGAATCGACGAAATAAAGATGAATTTGAAGATAAAGTAAGTTCTTGGAGTGAGAGAATCGGGGCTTCAATTATTGGAGTATTAACAGTGTTAGGTGTAGGATTAATTACTTATACAGGTGTTAAGGCAGTAACTTTTGAAACTCCAAAAGTAGAACAAGAATATTTAACATTAGAAGATACTGAAGTGACACCAGATGTTGCACCCGAGGCAAATGAACAAGACCAATCGGTGACTAATACGACAACAGAAGAAAATGTAACACAGGAAGAAGTTACTCAACCTGAAACTCCGGTCGAAGAAACACAACCAGAAATACCTCAATCAGAACAACCAGTGGTTGAAGTACCCCAAACAGTTGAAGCAACTTGTAATATTGATGGGGTTAATGTTCGTGAGGAACCAAAAACAGGAACAACCATTATTGGCCAATTAATTTCAGGTGAAAAAATCACAGTATTAAACCGTAATTATAGCGATGAATGGGTTCAAGTTTCATACGATGGACAAACAGGATACGTTTATCATGAATATTTAGATTTTAACTAATGTAAAAAAGCTAGCACTACATCACGTGCTAGCTTTTTATTTGGATTGTTAAGTGATGATGGTTGTATCAATGTGCTTAGAAAACTATCAAGAAGGGCGTTTTCTAAGCATATTGATATTGATGGCGATATCTTAACGTAAAGAAAATAGAGATAAATAGTGTTATGATCTCAGCAAATGGAATGGTTAACCAGATGCCATTGACTTCTAAAAACAAAGGCAATATGGTAATCCCGATGATGACTAAAACTAATGTTCTCATTGTTGAAATTAAAACAGATATTTTACCATTTGAAAAAGCAGTAAACATAGCAGATGCAAAGGTATTAATTCCAACGGTTAAGAAGCTAATAGAAAATAAGTTAAATCCATCAAGAGTCATTTGATAGACGTCGCCTGTATCCCCAGTAAAAATTTGGATAATAGATGGGGCTAAGATAAAGGAAAGAATAAAGGTTGTAATCGATGCGACAAGGATAAATCCATAGCTATATCGAATGAGTTGTTTTAATTCATTAGAATTTTGTTCTCCGTAGCTGTAACTAATAAGAGGTGCAGCTCCTGATGAAAATCCAAGATAGATTGAAATGAGAAGAAATTGGGCGTATAACACGATAGTCATGGCTGCTACTCCATCTTCACCTAGGTAATTAATCATCATAAGATTAAATAGTAAGGTTGTAACTCCACTTGAAAGATTGGTAACCATCTCAGAGGAACCATTTGAAGCACTCTGAAGAAGTACTTTGGCATCAAATACAGGCTTTTCAAAGTGAAGGTAATTCTTTTTATTTAAAAAGTAGATAATTCCGATGATTGAAGGAATTAACATTCCAATAACGGTTGCTAAGGCAGCTCCGGCAATTCCCATTTTTAAAATTACAATAAAGACATAATCGAGAATCATGTTGCTAAATCCACCAATTAGTGTATTGATGAGTCCCAATTTCGGATTATTTGCAGTTACCATAAAGTAGTCAAATAGTGATTTTAAAATAGCGACTGGGGCAAAGAATGTTATGATTGAAATATATTCCTTACAATATGAAAATAGGGTATCAGTGGCACCTAATGATTTAATAATCGGATCTAAGAAGATAAGTTCTATTAGCATTAAAACAATTCCAATAATGGTTGAGCAGATAACAATGAGTGTGAAATTTTGTTTGGCTTCTAATGTTTTTCCTTCCCCTAATTTTTTTGCCACGATGGCACTCCCACCAGTTGCAAACATGATAGCAACTCCCCAAGTTAGCGTAGATAGTGGAAGTGTAATATTAATAGCTGATAAAGCGGCTTGCCCGACGAAGCGGGAAACAAAGATTCCATCAATGATGGTATAAAGTGATAAAAAGACCATCATAATCATGGTTGGAATCGTAAAGTTCATAAATGATTTAAAAGATAATGTTGATTGATTCAGATTAATCCCACCTTATTTTAAAAAATATTTTGTATCTTGCTATACTATGATAAAGTATACGGTAACCATACAGTCAAGAGGAGCACATAAATATGAGTGGAATTTCATCGAAGTATTTTACAACAGGAGAATTTGCAAAGTTGTGGGGAGTTAAAAAACAAACTCTATTTCATTATGACGACATTGGTATTTTTCAACCGGCTAAGAGGGATAGCAATGGATATCGTTACTATACTTATCAACAGTTTGAGGTTTTTGCTGTTATATCTGTTTTAAAAGAAATGGGAATGTCTTTAAATGAGATTAAAATTTATCTCGATAATCGAACTCCTGAGGGATTAATTGAATTATTTGAAGATCAGGTGATTAAAGTCAATCGAGAAATTGACTATTTGAAACGGATTCAACAAGTAATGAAAACTAAAATTGAGCTAACGAAAAAAGCAACTTTAATTGATCATACTAAAATTGAGATAAAAGAATATCAAGAAGATTATTTAATTTTAAGTAATAAATTAGATATCTCTGATGATTTAAAGTTTTTTAATGCATTAGTTGAATTTCTTAAGGATGATGAACTGGGACATGCGACTTTGTATTCTATTGGCACGATGATTAGCAAGGAGAATTTATTGAATCAGGAGTACACTAAGTATACATATTTTTATTCTCCTATAACTAATAAAACTCAGGCTCGAATGTTATTTTTAAAACCTAGAGGAAAGTATGTAGTAGGATATCATAAAGGAAGTTATGAGCAGATTCACAAAACATACGAATTATTATTGAATTTTATTGAAGAGAAACAATTGAAAATTATTGGTTATGCATATGAAGAGTTGCTGTTAGATGAAATCTCTGTAAAAGGTTATGAAAATTATATGACTCAGATTATGATTCATGTAGAAGGTTGATTAACTTCTAATAAGATTATTAGATTACAAAACTAAGAAAGAGACCGATATAAAAATTATTTATTCCCCAAAAGAAGATAAAAAATCAAAGGGAAGTCGTAACTGGCAAGATATAATAGATTATGAATTAATAAAACGAGCTTATCCAAAGAATTCTATTTATGATTCATACCTACTAGTATACGAAAGGATAATTGATTTAAATGATGCTCGTGTATATTAACGTATGGTTAATTTTTATGCTTACAAGTTTAATTATCGCGTTATTGTTTCCTCCTTATCGAGGACGTATAATAAATTTAAAGGGCCCGAGTCGTAAGATTTTAAGGAGACAAAACGATGAATTTGAATATTGGAAAAGTTATTTATGAGTTAAGAAAGAAAGCTAAGGTCACACAAGAACAATTAGCAAATGCTGTGGGAGTCTCAGTACCTGCTGTTTCAAAGTGGGAGAATAACACGAGTTATCCAGATATTACGCTATTACCGGCGATTGCTCGCTATTTTAATACAAGTATTGACGAACTGATGAGTTATGATATGACCTTATCGACGGAGGAAATCGACGTCTTTATAAAAAAATGTCAAAGTATGTTACAGACTCAACCTTTTGAGATGATCGTCAAAGAATGTGAATCGTATTTGCATCAGTACCCAAATAGTTTAGAACTAAAGCTGAATATTGGTTCTTTATATATGATGTCATTTAGTTTTTTAACAGAAGAGTCAGATTTTTTAGAAATGATGAATAAAGCAATTGCCCTGTTTGAAGAAGCAGCCACTAGTTCAGATATCAAAGTACAAGAACAGGCTCATTTTCTTTTAGCTAGTCTTTATGGCATGACGGAAGATGAGAAAAAAGCAGAAGAAGTATTATTAAAAATCCCAAAATCTGAATTGAACAGAGATGATTTATTAATTCCAATATATATCCGTCAAAAACGTTACGATGAAGCTAAAAAGATGATTCAAACTAATATAATGAGAGCACTTCAATCTATTACGTTATATTTATCTAATTATGAGAATTTAGCCATTAAGGAAGACAACTTGGAGTTGGCAGAAAAATTATTACTTATTCAGCCTGAACTTGTAAATTTATTTGATTTAGAAAGAGAATTAGGATTAGGTTATGCTCTAGAGGCTGCTAATTTTTATGCAAGATTGAAAAATAAAGAAAAAACGTTATCGTTTTTAGGAATGCTAGTCGATAAGTTATCATCAACAGAGAAAAAAGGAAAGTCTGAATTTTTTAATCTGTTGGATTTACATGAAAGTGCCGCTGCGTCTCAGTTACCTATATTACTTTTAAGGTCATTAGATATGGATAGATGTTATGATTTTATAAAAGAAGATAATACATTTAAAGTATTAGTTCATCGTTTAGAGCGATTAAAACCTCATGATTAACATGAGGTTTTTTTGATATGTCAAATAATCTAATAATGAGACATTCTTTTCGTTTGTCTTTATAGCGTGAAAAGAGTAGAATAAAGTGTTGTTAGAGTCATTTAACATAGTAAACATAGTTAGAAAAAGAGGGGTAATACATGAGATTAATGGCGAAACTATTTGGTATCTTGATGGTTGTCGGCATTTTGATTGGTTTTTATTCTGCTTATGTAGAACCTCATTTATTACGTGTGAAGCAATATGATATGAAATTTGAGCAAGTAGCGGGCAATCCTATTACGGTTGTGCAATTTTCAGATACTCATGTCGGTGATTTTTTTACAACAGAAGATCTTAAAAAGGTTGTAGATAAGATTAACGAACAACAGGCGGATCTTGTATTGTTCACAGGTGATTTAATGGATAATGCAGCGGAGTATGATGGGTCAATTGATGAGATTGCGACGATTTTATCTAAAATAAAAGCAACAAATGGTAAATATGCGGTTTTTGGAAATCGTGATTACGGAGGCGGTGCAGAACGCTTTTATGAAGATTTAATGGAGTCGGCAGGGTTTGAAGTGCTTGTAAATTCCAGTCGGACTTTAGAAGTTAAAGGAACAACTATCAGTTTATTCGGTGCTGATGATGCTTTAATTGGGTACTATAATTCAAATAAAACGATGCAAGGAATCAGTAATGATCACTTGAATTTGCTACTGATTCATGAACCAGATTTAATTTCTGATTTCCTCAGTTACCCCATTGATTTAGCAACAGCTGGTCATAGCCATGGAGGACAAGTTTATATTCCATTTTATGGGCCATTATTAACGACAGCTTTGGCAGAGGATTATGTGCGTGGGCTTTATGATTTTGGAAATAATCGAAAGACATTACTTTATGTAAATACCGGGATTGGAAATACAAAAGTACCGTTTCGATTATTTAATGTGCCACAAATTTCAGTATTTAAGTTAGAGAAAGCAGAATAGTCTGCTTTTTTTGTTACAATAAGGAGTAATAAGGAGGGATTTCATGAAATGGATTCGATTACGTTCATCTGATGAGAAGTATTTTAATCAGGCATGGGCGATTTATGAACAAAGTTTTCCGGTTTTTGAACAACGTTTACTAAGAGATCAGCAAGCAGCAATGAAAGATGAGGAATTTTATTTTATAGCTATTGTAGAAGAAGAGCGTGTTATTGCAATCGTAGGATATTGGATTTATCCACAGTTTATTTATATTGAACATTTAGCCGTACATCCAGAGGTTCGGGGTCAAAAAATTGGAACAAAAGTATTACATGAATTAAGGGAGCTTCAAAAGACTCTTATTCTTGAAATTGATCCACCTGTGGATAACATTTCAATTAAGCGTCTTCATTTTTATGAAAATGTGGGATTCAAGTTGAATGATTATCCTCATGTCCATCCCGCATATCGTTTAGAGTATAAGGGGCATGAATTAAAGGTTTTAAGTTATCCACAAGGCATTTCATTACATGTCTTTAAAATATTTAGACAATATTTAAATGATACAGTTATGAAATATTCTGAGCGTTAATGAAAAAGGCTATCTATATAGATAGCCTTTTTCATTAATAATTCTTTGACTATTTGGTAATTTATATATATAAGTTCAGATAAGTTTTTAATACTTGAGAAACTTTTTACTTATCAGTGAAAGAAAGCTACGAATTAGCAAGCTTATGATGCAGCGCAAGGAATCTAGTATCAAAAAGTTTTATAAAATTAGGTTAATTCTAAAATGTAGGTAATCCAGTGTTTGGCATATAGAATAATCCCCAGCTGCTTGTCAAAAACATTTTTGTTTATATACAGTAGACCATCTATTTTAGAGAGGTGATGTGAATGAAGATGGGAAAACAACTTTTGAGTATAGGAAACTTCATATTTTTATTATTAATCATGATGAGTAGCTCTAAGGATGAGCTTTATATTTTGACGCTAGTGCAACAAGATTTAGGCGCTTTAGATGGGATAGAAGTTGGATCAGATGATGAAACGATTGTAGATCTTAATATTTTCCATACGAATGATATTCATGGAGGTGTGGATGAAAATATCGGATTTGCAAAATTTAAACATTTTATCAATCTAGCTAATGAGTATACAAGAGCAGAAGGATACCTTGTTCTTGATGCCGGTGATATATTTCATGGAACGCCATTTGCTACAGTAGAATTAGGGGAAAGTGTTGCACAGGTATTAAAGGTTGTTGGATATGATGCGATGTCACCTGGGAACCATGATTTCAACTATGGACAAGATAGACTAGTTGAGCTTGGAAAAGTAGCTGACGTTGAATTATTAGCGGCTAATGTAAAAACGATAGAGGGGAAGTTACGCTACGGGGATTGTTTTGTCAAAGAGATTGGAGGAATGAGTGTTGGATTGTTTGGGCTGACGACACCTGAAACGGTGACTAAAACGAATCCTGAAAATGTAGTGGGCTTAACATTTGGGACAGAGGAAGAGATTGTAGCAGAAGCTAAATTAATGGTTCAAGTGTTACAAGAGAGGGGAGTTGATGTGATTATTGGCCTAATGCATATGGGAATTGATACAGATAGTAGGATTAAATCGACAACAATCGCCAGTCAGGTTGATGATATTGATTTGATTATCGATGGTCATAGTCATTCTGAGTTAAATCAATATGAAATCGTAAATGGGACCATATTAACGTCAACGGGTGAACATTTTAAAAATGTTGGCGTGGTTACTATCCAGTATGATTTGATGGCAGATGAAATAATTAAGTTAGTACCACATCAAATCTCGATGAAACAACTTGAAAAATGTGAAGAGGATACTGAAGTCAAGTCAGTCATTGATAGGATAAAAAATAACCAAAAATCAATTTTGGAAGAAGTTATTGGCACAACGGCTATTAAATTAGAGGGAGGTCGTTCTTCTGTTTTAAATGGCCATACGAATTTAGGTCATTTATTAACTGCTGCTATGTTAAATGAAACACAAGCTGATATTTCACTCATCAATGGTGGAACAATTCGTGATTCAATAGATGTTGGAATGATTACGAAAGGTGATGTATTGAAGGTTTTACCCTTTAGTAATCATATCGTAACGGTTGAAATGACTGGGAAACAACTTATTGAAATTCTAAATAAAGGATTAGTAATAGGTAGTGGAAGATTTCTTCATTTTGCAGGTCTCTTAGTTGAAGCTAAATTAGTTCAAGAAGCGGGATGTCCTGATCGCTATGAAGTTTTATCCGTTCAGTTTAATCAGCAACCTTTAGAGTTAACCCAAACATATGTGGTTGCCATGAATGATTTCATGGTAGCAGGCGGAGACGATTATCAGATGAGTCAAAGTTCAAACCTATTAAATTCATTTGGTACGTTAGATGAAGCACTCATTTCATATGTTAAAGAGTATGGAGAGATAGCTATTTTAAATGCGAATCAAATCAATAATCTAATTATTTTAACGGAAGAAGATATGTTATCTGATGAAAATAAGGTAAATCATTAATATTTAGTCTCATTAGGAAAAGAAGTTGGATGATGAGTCAATTGAAGATGTCAAAAAAAGACGATTAGTTATAAAACTAATCGTCTTTTTTGAGTGAATTAAATTTATGAAGGATAAAGAAAAAATAGTATTTTTACAATTTTTTACTAATGGTTTACACTGAACAGTCTAATTCACAGAAAATTAATATTATTAATTTTTATTAACGATTCATTCATCTTCTCTTAAATTTCTACTGCTATAGTTTAAGTATCGTGTGAAAAGAGTGACTAGGGAGGAAGATTAATGCTTTTAGAATCAATTATTTCTACAAAGATTAAAACGGGAGGGCAAGAAAGGATTAGTGTAACTAAAAACAAACGGAATCTTATTAAAAAGATGGAGCCATTTTTTTACTTAGCACCAGCCTTTATCATCTTTTTGATTTTCGTGTTTTATCCATTTCTTAAAACTATTATGTTAAGTTTATCCACGACTAACTTAAGAGGAGAAATTAAATCATTTGTCGGATTAGAAAATTATATTGAGTTATTCACATCACCAGAGTTTTATAACTCAATTTTGGTAACATTCAAGTTTGTCTTAATGGTCGCAACACCAGCCGTTATTCTTGGATTTATTCTTGCTTTACTCACAAACAATCAATTAAAAGGAAATCGAGTTTATGAACTTTTATTTTCATTGCCGATGGCGGTTGCATCAGCTCCAGCCGCAGCTATATGGACGATGATTTTCCATCCTACCAACGGCATTTTAAATTTTGTGTTAGGACAAGAAATCGGTTGGTTAATTGATCCGAAGTATGCTCTTTTCTCAGTTGCCGTCGTCACGGTTTGGTTAAATCTTGGACTCAACTTTATTTTCTTAACGACAGGCCTCCGTAATGTTCCAGCAGAACTATTAGAAAGTGCTTCAATTGATGGGGCAAATTTTTTTCAAAAATTAAAAAATATCATTATTCCAATGGTATCGCCTCAAATGTTCTTAGTAATTTTCATGAATTTAATCAATGCTTTTCAGGCTTTTGGCCAAATCAAATTATTAACACAAGGTGGCCCAGGAGATTCAACGAATGTTTTAGTTCATTCCATTTATCGAGAAGCATTCTTTAACGGACGATTTGAAACAGCTTGTACGCAAGCCATTGTCTTATTCTTCATCATGATGATTGTCACTTTAATACAATTCAAATTTGAGAAAAAAGGAGTGCATTATCAATAATGAAAACATCTAAAAAAAATCGAGTTATTTTAACGATTGTTAATCTTGTGGTTGGAGTAATTATTATTGGACCACTTCTATATGCGGTGTCATTAAGCTTCATGACACCGGGAGAGATTTCACAGTATCCACCTAAGCTAGTACCAAGTAAGGTTACACTTGAAAATTATCACACGGCAATCAATAGTGTTCCTTTATTTAGATTTATTGTAAACAGTTTTGTTGTTTCAATCTTAGTTACAATCGGCCAAGTTTTTACCGCGAGTTTAGCATCATTCGCTTTTGCTTTCTACGATTTCAAAGGAAAGAAATTATTATTCTTAATGGTTTTATCAACAATGATGATTCCAGGGGAAACAACGATTATTTCGAATTTTTTAACGGTAAGTTCATGGGGATGGACAGATAGTTTACAGGTGTTAATTGTTCCATTTTTAACATCAGCGATGGGAATTTTTTTAATTCGCCAGTTCTACTTAACGTTACCTAAAGATTTAATTGAGGCAGCAAGAATTGATGGGTGTAGTAACTTCATGTTCTTAATCAAAATCTTAATTCCAATTTCAAAACCAGCGATTGCTTCTTTATCGATTTATACATTCATTAGTACATGGAATCAATATTTATGGCCATTGTTAACGATTAATAATGGAAATAATCGAACCGTACAAATCGGAATCAGTATGCTTCAGTTTGCTGAAGGGAGCAATTATGGTGTGGTATTAGCAGGGGCAGTTTTAATTTTAATCCCATCTATTTTAGTGTTTATTTTAGGACAAAAATCACTTGTTCAAGGAATGACAGCGGGATCAGTAAAAGGATAAAAAGGGAGGAAATAGATAATGAAACGTAAATTATTACCAGTAGCAGGGGCTAGTATTTTAGCAACATCATTATTAGTAGGGTGTAGTGGAAGAAATGAAGTATTAAATTCAACTGATGCGACGAAATCGACCAGTAAAGTAACTGAGGTGACGTTTTGGCACTCTATGGGGGGGAAAGGTGGAGAAGCGATTGAGACTTTAGTATCTGAATTCAATAGTTCTCAAAGTAACATTAAAGTAGTGGCCGAGTATCAAGGCTCATATGATGATTCGATTAATAAATTAAAAAGTGCTGCTCTAGGAAACTCAGGACCAGATATTATGCAGTTATATGAAGTTGGGACAAAATGGATGATCGATAGCGGGTATGCAACGCCAATGCAAGAATTGATTGATCGTGATGGATATGATATTTCTTCCCTCGAAGAAAATATTTTAGATTACTATAAAATTGATGGAACGTTATATTCAATGCCATTTAATACGTCGACACCAATTCTTTATTATAATAAAACGGCATTTGAAGAAGTAGGATTAGATCCTGAAGTAGCACCAACAAACTTCGATGAAATTCTTGAATTTTCTAAAATGTTAAAGACAGAGACTCGCTATGGGTATTCAATGAGAGTATATGGATGGTTTTTTGAACAATTCTTAATTAAACAAGGTCTTGATTATGCGAATGAAGGAAACGGACGTGATGGGATTGCGACGTCGGTTGTTTTTGATGAAAATGGTGGGGCATTCAATATTATTCAGGGATGGAAAAATTTAATTGATTCAGGATATGTTTTAAATTTAGGGCGTAGTGATGATGCTGTTTTAGATGCGTTTGGCTCTGGGAAGGTTGCGATGATTATTGGATCAACTGCTTCTTTAACAGATATTAAATCAAAAGTAGGTGAATCATTTGATTTAGGGACTGCTTATTTACCATCAGTTTCTTCAACTGATGAAGGTGGTGTTTCAATTGGTGGGGCCTCATTATGGATCATGGATAAAGGAAGCGATGTGAAACAAGAGGCTGCCTTTGAATTCATTAAATTCATGGTGTCGGCAGAAAGCCAAGCAAAATGGGCAGCTGCAACAGGATATTTCTCTGTTACTAAAGACGCTTATGGCATTGAATCAATGCAAGAACATTTAGAAAAAAATCCTGAATTTTTAACAGCGATTAATCAACTAAGAGAATCTAATAATCAATCAGGAGCCCTTTTAGGCGTATTCCCAGAAGCTCGTGCTTCAATTGAAGAAAATATTGAAAAAGTTTTAAATAATGAAATTGATTCACAGACAGCAGTTTCTAACATTGCAAAAACAATTAATACGGCGTTAGAAAAATATAATAAAGCAAACAATTAAAAATGAGGGAATGTAAATGAATAAATCAATTTTCTTTGATGTGGATAATACACTCGTCTGTCGAGAAAAAAATATGATTTCAAAAAGTACCATACAGGCAATTAAATCTTTAAAAAAGAAAAATATTAATATAGCCATAGCAACAGGAAGATCTTTGGCTATGGTTAAACAAGAATCTTTTTATGACATGTTTAAAACGATTATTTCTGCTAATGGTTCCTTAATTACTGTGAATGATGAAGTGATTTATAAAGAATACATGAATCAAAGGTTAGTCAGAGATCTTTTAACGGTTTTTGAAAAAAATCAAACGCCCTATTGTATTCATTTTCTTCATGAGAGTAAAGGAAAACTAAATCAGGCCTGGGTAGCAGAGTTTTCAATTAAATACAATATGCCGTTAGGATACTTAGAAGAAGATATTTTAAATCAAATTGAAAAGTATGAAGTCTTTCAAATTAATGCATATATTAAGGATAGTGAAATTGAAATGATGCGTCAATCTTATCCACAGTTTAGTTTTGTAAAGCTTATTGATATTGAGGACGGATACGATATTTTCAATAAACATTGTAGTAAAGGGAGCGCAATTCGTTATCTTAAGTCACATCAAAGTGGTAAGGAGATGGAGTACTATGCTTTTGGGGATGGATTTAATGATTTAGAGATGTTTGCTGAGGTGGATTATTCAATTGCGATGGGGAATGGTTGTGATTTATTAAAGGAAAGAGCAACTTACGTAACGGATAGCATCCATGAGAATGGTATTTACAACGCTTTAAAAAATTTGAAATTAATTTAGAAAAACGACTTCATTTCAGGAGACAATGTGTTATTTTATAAGGATAGTTTTTAAATTGGGATCGTCGTAAAGTTTAAAAATGTGAGGTGTGTTTATGATTAATTTTGCTCACCGAGGAGCGAGTGGAGATTTTCCTGAAAATACGTTACTTGCTTTCTTAGAAGGAATTAAAGCAGGAGCGACAGGAATTGAGCTTGATGTTCATAAAAGTAAGGATAATCAATTAGTCGTTATTCATGATGAGGATGTTGAGAGAACACTTAGAGGAAAAGGTCTTGTTCAAGATTTTACGTTAGAAGAATTACAAGCCCTAAAGACGAGAAAATTATTATTTCAAACAGTGGATAACTGTAATGTCCCAACGCTTGAGAAAGTCTTTAAGTTAATCAAGCAACATAGCGTGATTTTAAATATTGAATTAAAAACAGATGAAATTCACTATGTGGGAATTGAAGAGGATGTCATCTCATTAATTCATCAATATGGATTAGTCGATCAAATTTTGATTTCAAGTTTTAATCCTGAATCGATTCGTATTTGTAAAGAACTCGATGAACGGATTAAAACAGGCCTGTTGTATGATGAACCCATTGAAAATGTCATTGAGTTTGCGAAAGTTTTAAAAGCTGATGCTATTCATCCTAATTTGAGATGGGTATCTGAAGATTTAATTAAAGAAGCTCATGCTAATGGTATTCTCGTGAATGTGTATACCGTGAATTCACCTTCCTATATGAGAAAGCTAATTCAAGCAGGCGTAGATGGAATCTTCACTGATTATCCGGCATTATTAGATGAAATTTTAAAATAGAAGAATTAATTTCATAAAAAGTAAGAGAGCAGAATAATCTGCTCTCTTACTTTTCTTTATTTTGTATTTTTTGAAGTAGTGTGGCTAATCGTTTAGCACGCGTTTCTTCTTTTTTTGCTGAGTTGATTGAATCAATGTTTTTTTTCTGAACTGAGTAAGATAAAGAATTCCAAAATTCTAGATGTTGTGGATGTTGTTCAAAGAACGATTTGACCTCATCAGGTAGTTCGACAATACGAGGCAGTTCATCTTTTTTTAGTGTCACCGTAACAGTGTCACCGATTGTTTTACCGATTTGTTCACGAATTTCTTTCTTAATCCCAATGATGTGACAATCAGTTCCCATTTTTACAAGTGATCCACGATATTGGACTCCATCAAATGATGCAATAACTTTTACTCGTTTAGCGCCATAAACTTCTTCAACATTAAATGGAATCTCGATATAAGCTCCACCCTTTGTTTTTGCTTCTATTATTTTTGCATTAAATGCTTGCATCTCTTTATAACCTCACTTTAATAGTACGTTTTTAATGATATCAAATTCTTCAGAGATGGTCATTATTTTTTATATAAGGATTTAATCCAGCTATTTAATTTTTTAAGATGATGAATTTCTTCGTTAACAACCTTTGCTTGTTGATTTTGTTCATTAACTAAAATTTGATTGAGTTGTTCAATCACGGGATAGAGGTTCTCCCAATTACTTTTATGACGTAATGTTTCAATAATATCTGATAAATCAAGATGGGTAAGTAAAAGATTTTTCCCCCAAGCAAGATGACGCTCGTCTTCATATAACGATTGGTTCACATAAAAATCAAATGTGTCTTTATCGTAATAATAATTAAATAAATTTAAATCAATTTTACATAGTTCGATAATAGCTTCAGGAACTTTTTGATTTTTCAATAACCGAATTGCTTCACGAAGTTGAAAAATATTCTCTTGATGAGCCTCATGAGGAAAAATACTGGATCCGTTCCATGAAAGGCGCACAAAACATTCCTGAATCTCTAGATAAATATAGTGAAGTTGCTTATTCAAATAATTGATTTCTTGATTGCTAAACTCGTTCTGATTCAAATAGTCATACAATTTCTTAGCACTCCATCTCGCTTTATGCATCTCAAGATATAGCGATTTATACTGATGGTATGTCTCATAATCAAGACTATTTTCAAGAGCCTCAAACAAAGCCTCGAAGTTAAAAGGCTTAATCTTCATTTGGTCGAAGAGGATAATGAGCGTTCCATAAAGCTTGTGACAGTATAAATAAGCTGCGGGACTAAAATGATTTTGAATCAAATCGTAATTAGTTCGATACGTTGTTTTGACGTACTCACTATCTGGACGATAACTAATCACGGTCGGAACCCCACTTTGAGAATAAGGAAAATCATCACTTAAAATAGTCGTTGGGGCATCAACGAGTGCTCCTTTTTTATAGGGACATCCCCGGACAAGCTTTTCAATAGATTGAATGATCCGTTGGTATTCATAAGTTGTTTTCATCATATGGGAATCACAATCATCTTGTGCGACAAATCCTTCTAAATTAATTGCAATAAAAGCTTTTTCAGCCCATTCCGGATGATTAAACCTTATTTGCTGATAACTACCGACTGACCAATTAAACGAAGAATTCGTCATCCCCCAAATTCTGGCGCTATGAGCAATAAAGATAATTGTCTTTTTAGGCTTATAATCACTCAAATTTAAAGTTCTCGCTAAACTGAGCAATAATCCGCAACCGCTCGCTCCATCATGGAAACTATGAAAAATTCCATCATAGTGAGCCATTACCAAAATTAACTCATCCGATTGCTCACCAGGAATTTCCCCAATCACATTATACGACTGCTGATCAGGAGTAACCGTATTATAACAATTTAAAATCACAGATAAACTTTCCCTTTTCCCAAGCCGTTTTTTCAACGCTTTAGCATCTTTTAAGCTCATTGAAAAAGTAGGGATGTTAGCAGGAGCAATAAAATTATCATAGTTAAGAGATTCTGTAATAATTTTATCGTCATTTTCAAATGGAGCAACAATGATTCCATAAGCTCCATTTTTTTTAGCTTGATAGGCTGAGACTCCGACCTGACATCCGATATATTCATCTAAATCAATTAATACCAACTTATCTTTAACATCGAGATCTTGATAATCAGATCGAGTTCCACGTCCAACATAAACAAGTTCAAATTCTTTGTTGGCAATGATACAGTTATTTGCATAAGAACTTAATGTAATTTTTTTAGGTTGTAATTTATCGACATAATATAAAGCGGCATTTTTAAAATCCCAGGAATCAATGTTAACTTGTTCTTTTCTGACGTTTTGAAGGCCAATATTTATAAATTCTTGAAATATGAAGTTGCTGGCCTCAGTTTCTGCCTGAGATCCGGCTGTTCTAAAACCAAGTTCTTCATTAGAACCAAAGTTGGCGAGGGTAGTCGCAACATAGGTAGCATATTCAACGTTGATTTTATCGTAAAAGATATCTAAGTCCTCTTGATAACTCATCGCTTCATCTCCTTATATTTAGCATTATTAATAATATATTAGGCGATGGCGTAATTGGTTACACTGTAGGCTTAAATTAGAAATTAAAGTTTATTATCATTGTTTTTTAGTTGTTAAAAGTTTGAAAAAATAAAAAAATGTGTACTTTTAGTGGTATTTTCTTGCTTATTTTGTATCAAAATGATGTAAAATTGATGTTTTTTTGGAATATATTTCCGCTAGTATGTGGTAATCTTTTCTGGGTATAATTAATTATGTTTAACCATTTAAACTACCTCGCCTCATAGGGAGAAGGGCTAAATTTACAAGGAGGTAAGCATATGAGTAAGAAAAACGGCAAGAAAAAAGTAACAATACTCGATAGAGTAGAGAGAATTGGGAACGCGTTACCGCATCCAGCAACAATTTTCTTAATTTTATGTGGAGTAATCGTTGTATTATCAGCAATCTTAGCAGCATCAGGAGTTTCGGTAACGTACGAGGGGATTAATCGTACAACGAATGTTGTTGAGGAAATGACAGTAACAGTAAATAGTCTTCTTTCAAAAGAAGGTGTTCAATATTTATTTAAATCAGCAGTAAGTAACTTTACTGGATTCGCCCCACTTGGTACAGTTTTAGTAGCATTACTTGGGGTTGGTCTTGCTGAAGGAACTGGATTCATTTCAGCTTTATTAAAGAAATTAGTTATGAGTACACCAAAACGTTTAATTACGGTAGTTGTTGTACTTGCAGGGGTTTTATCAAGTATCGCATCTGATGCTGGATACGTAGTATTAATTCCTCTTGGAGCTATTATTTTCTTAAGTGTTGGACGTCATCCAATGGCAGGTCTTGCAGCGGCATTCGCTGGGGTATCTGGAGGATTCAGTGCTAACGTTATGGTTGGTCCTACTGATTCATTACTTGGAGGATTAACAACTGAAGGAGCTAAGTTATTTGATCCAAACTATGTAGTTGGGATGGAAGCGAACTGGTGGTTCTTAATTGCTTCAACAGTATTAATCACAGTTATCGGAACATTCGTGACTGAGAAAATCGTTGAACCACGTTTAGGAGCTTATAAAGGTGATGCAACAGTCGAAGAAAATTCAATGACTGTAACAAAAGAAGAAAAACGCGGATTAAAATTCGCTGGTATCGCAGCATTAGTTATCCTAGTAGGAATTATTGCTTTAGTGGGTCCAGCAAATGGATTATTACGCGGAACTGATCCAGGTGTACAAGGAATCTTAAAATCACCATTTATGGATTCATTAGTATTCATCATTGCATTATACTTCGGATTAGTTGGTATCGCTTATGGTGTTGGTGCTAAAACAGTTAAGAATGATAAAGACGTTATGAACTTAATGGGTAAAAGTATGGCTTCAATGGGATCATACATTGTGTTAGTATTCTTCGCTGCTCAATTCGTTGCTTACTTCAGTTATACTAACTTAGGAACAATCATCGCGGTTAAAGGTGCTGATATGTTACAAGCAATCGGATTACAAGGTATTCCATTAGTTATCTTATTTATCTTAGTAGTAGCATTTATCAACATCTTCATGGGATCAGCTTCTGCTAAATGGGCTATCTTAGCTCCAGTATTCGTTCCAATGTTAATGAAAGTTGGATTCACACCAGAATTTACGCAAATGGCTTATCGTATCGGAGATTCTACAACTAACTTAATCTCTCCATTAATGAGCTACTTCGCATTAATCGTAACATTCGCTCATAAATATGATAAAGATTCAGGAATTGGTACTTTAATTTCAACAATGGTTCCTTATTCAATCTCTTTATTAATTGGATGGACACTGTTATTAATTATCTGGTTCGTATTCAACTTACCATTAGGACCTGGAATCTCAATCTTTATGTAATAAAAATTAAAAGGCTTGAACATTTTGTTCAAGCCTTTTTTACATATATGGATGATCTGTTTTTTTCATTTCAATGACAATAAAATGTGAGTCATGTGTCGCCTCAATATGAACATGATCTTCTATAATTTCAAGAGAATCTTTCTCTTTTAATGCAATCCCGTTCACTTCTGAGAAGCCTTCGATTTGAAGAAGGTAAGCTTGACGATTCACCCCAACATTTATATCAGCCGTATTATGTTCGTCTAAAAGAATCGTATAGATATTAACGTCTTGATTTAGGGTAATAGGGGCATCATCTGTTAAATCAGATGCCATATGTAACCATTCATTATGACGTGCATCCCAATCAAAGTGATAGACTCCATATGTTGGTTGATGTCCTTTTTTATCTGGAGTAATCCACATTTCAAGAAGTCGAAGCGGTTCATCTTGATCGTTGTACTCACGATGTGTTGTACCGGTACCAGCGCTTAAGTATTGCATTTGTCCACGAGTTAAGTGAGTGGTATTGCCCATACTATCAGTATGAGTTAACGTTCCAGAGATGACGTATGTTAAAATCTCCATATCTTTATGGGGACAAGCTTCAAATCCACTATGTGGTGCAATCATATTATCATTTAAAACACGTAAGACACCGAAATTAAGATTCGCTTGATCGAAGTAATCAGCATAGGAAAAGTGGTATGTTGACTCAAGCCAATCGTAAACTGCACCACCCATGAACTGATGATCGAGTTTTCTGAGCATAGTATTTCACCCCATCTTAAAAATTAGGCATACGCCTACTCATAGTATTGATGAGTTAGCTGAAAGTATACTTCATATTACGATTAAATTCGACAGGAAATTTATTTCCCAGGTAACAAAAAGAAGTATAATTATCAAAGGAGAAAGGAGTAATCATATGGAACATAAGGTTTTAATTGTAGAAGATGATTTGAGCATTGCGCGTTTAATTAAATTAAATTTGAATTTAGCGGGCTATTTAACGGAATCAGTTGAGGATGGTTTATTAGCTTTTGAGTGAATTCAAAAAGAAAAGTTTGATCTTATTTTACTTGATGTGATGATTCCAGGAATGGATGGATTTAAGTTAATGGAAAAAATACGTCCCTTAAATATTCCGGTTATTTTTTTAACAGCAAAGACGTCGACGATGGATAAGGTAGACGGTCTACGTTTAGGGGCAGATGATTATATGGTCAAGCCTTTTGAAGCGATAGAGTTATTAGCTCGTATTGAAGCAGTTTTAAGAAGATATGGTAAAGTTCATAAATTGTTAACATATAAAAATATTACGGTGAATGATGAAAAGCGTGAAGTTGAGCTAAATGGTAACGTCGTGTATCTCACAGTGAAAGAATATGATTTGTTTTTAACACTGTTAAAAAATAAGAATATTGCCTTATCCCGTGAACAGTTAATTGAAAAAGTATGGGGAATTGATTATTATGGTGAAACTCGGACAGTTGATATGCATATTAATGCGCTACGTAAAAAGTTAGGGTTACAAGAGGAGATTAAAACAGTCTATAAAATTGGATATCGTTTGGAGGATTAATCGTGAAGATTTGGATTAAGATTACATTGTATTCGATGATTGTCTTTACGATTATTTTTAATATATCTGGGGTGCTCATTATTGAAGAGAATCATTCTAATATGCTAAATCAAGAAGTTGAAAGTACGCTTAGTCAGACGGATTCTATTTATAAAGGCATTGTCGCGATGGGGCCTGTTTTTAAGATTTATAATGATGAAAGTTATACCAAAGAGTTATTAAAGTCATATGCTCAAAATGTTGTTTATGGGAGTGGCAAAGAAATAAATTACATAGAAATTATTAATGATAGTAATGAGATGATTTATACGAATATTGATTTTAAATTGCCTGATAGACGTATTGAATATGATCAAATTAAGACAGATGAAATTAATTATATATTAAGGGAAATTGAGGGGAAAACTTATTTGTTTTCATCCATTTCAGTTCCAGTAGAACAGACGATTTATCGAATTTCTTATGTAAGAGATTTAACTCATTTATATATAAATAGAATTCAGGAATATCAGTTTTTTATCTTACTTGATGCCCTAGCGTTAGTAATCTATTTTATTTCAATGTTTGCAGTGAGCAAATCTATTACAAAACCGATTGAACGAATGGTTCATTCGACGAAAGTTATTGCAAGTGGCCATTATAACGAACGACTTCAGATTCGTACTCATGACGAAATGGGACGTTTAGCTCACGATTTTAATGAGATGGCTCAAGCAATTGAAATTAAAATTAACGAGCTTGCTAAAAGTAACGAAGATAAACAAAATTTTATTAATGACTTTACCCATGAACTGAGAACACCATTAACTTCAATTCTTGGGTATACTGATTTTTTAAGAAAATCGCCATACAATGAAGAGTTATTTTTAGAAGCATTAGATACTATTTATAATGAAGGAAAACGATTGGAAACAATCTCAGTTAAATTGATGAATTTAGTATTACTTGAGAAGGAAAATCTTCCACTTCAAAGAGGAAATTTAAAAGATGTCATTGAATCCATTTTACCTATTCTTGAAATGAAGACCTCAGCGTATCATTTGAATTTGATTGTTAATTGTGAAGATGGTGAGTTTTTAATGGATGTAGATTTAATGAAATCTCTGATTATTAATTTAGTTGAAAATGCGATAAAAGCATCTCAAGAAGACCATAACATTTCGATTCGTTGTGAGTCGCTACAGAATGAAATTTTATTAATCGTTGAAGATGAGGGATGCGGGATTTCACCGCAACATCTTGATAAAATAACGCAACCCTTTTATATGGTAGATGAAGTCAGAACGACGAGAAATAATGGATTAGGTCTTGGGTTAGCAATTTGTAAAAAAATTATTCAGTTACATCAGGGAGAATTAATAATTGAAAGTCAGATTGATCAAGGCACAAAAATAATGGTCAAGTTTCTAAAGATAGGAGGGGAAGCATTATGAGAAAAATAATCTTTATTTTAGGATGTTTATTTCTTAGTGGATGTTCTCGGCTCTTTAATACGATTCAACTTGATACTTTGATGAGTCAAAAGATTGAAACAAATGCGTTAGATATTAGTTCTAATTACAATGGAATTGTTTCAGTTGATACGATTAAAGATATTAGTATTAAAGCTGTGAATAGCTACCTTCAAAAAAGTTTACAACTTGATAATGTTGCTATCGCTGTTCAGTTTTATGAATCTGAAACAATGGAAAATCTCATTTTAGAATGGAAACATAAGCCGTACCTCTTTTCTTTTTCAGAAGAAGTGATTGATAGTTTAAATGATGAATTGAGTGAAGGAATTTTTATTGTTGAAATGAAAGGTGAAACTTATGATTATCAAGTCATTTTAACGGCTAGTAGTGGTCAACTATTAGAGATTGATGATTGTTCAAAAGGAACTCGATTCTCTGATGGTGATAAAGTTGAGGTAGAGGAAGTGATAGCTATGTGTCAAAATTATATTGAGATGGTTATGGGAATTAATCCTGATACCCTTAGCTTTGAGATTGGAAGCTCTGATTTTTCTAATAATTATGAGTTAACGTATTATGATAAGCAAACAAAAGAACAATCTTTTTTATTAGAAGTAAATCCTTATACATTACGTATCGTGAGATGTTCACTTGGGTTTTGGTCGACGTTAAATTAAAAAAAGACGCATCTTAGGATGCATCTTTTTAAAACTTTACAACTTCTATATAACTTTTTTAAATCTTTCATAGATGCAATCGACATAATTGTCTCAATATGTTAGAGATTGACGAAAAGAGGGATGAAAATGCGATATAGAAATAGCAAACAAAAACCCCGATTTAAATATATAAAAATGAGTTTATTTATTTTACTCTTAACAGCTATAGGTGTATTGACGAATATAAAATTAAAAAAGGAAGACTTGATAGAGCCTGCTACATCAGAGATACAAGTTTTCGCACGAAGTATAGAAGAAGAGAAACAAAAATTGATTGTCATTGATGCGGGTCATGGAGATGAAGATCCAGGGAGTAGCATTTCAAATGTTGATGAAAAAGATCTTAACTTACAGATTGCGTTAAAACTAAAGAGTGCTTTAGAAGAAGAAGGATATGAAGTGATGATGACGCGAAGTGATGATACGTATTTAACGCTAACTGAAAGAGCAGAGTTTGCTAATGAAGTAGAGGCAGATTTATTTATTAGTATCCATCAAAATTCATATATCGATGATTCAACGGTTAGTGGAATTGAAGTTTATTATAATGAAAGTACTAAAACAGAGTCAGATGAGGTATTAGCTCAATTCATTCAAACTGAATTAGTTGAAACTACAGGTGCAAGAGATAGAGGAATTCGTGCTTATGATGAATTAGTGGTGACCAGAAAAACAGAAATGCCGGCTTGCTTAGTTGAGTTAGGGTATATGACCAATAAATCAGAGTTATCACTTCTTCAAAGTGATGCTTACCAATATAAACTTGTAACAGGAATGGTAAATGGAATTAATCAATTTTTTGAATCATGATTGGAGTAGATAAAATGTTTAATTTTGTAATGAAGTCGTTTATTTCCTCACATCCCTTGTGAGGAAGACACTATCTATTGAGAAAAAACTCTCGACCTAAATTCTTCTTATCCTGATGATAAGAGAATAAATTTATTCCCCTAAGCTGAAATAAACATATAAAAAATGAACCCATCCCATAGGGTTCATTTTTTATATGTTTAAGAAATTTATCTCGGCAGACATTTTTCGATTTAGGATGATAGTGTTTCTGTCAATTAAAGTCGAAAATGTATTGTTTGGATTGTGTTTGATGTCTAATGAAGTAGAAAAAGAGGAAGAGTAGAAAATTTATTGCTTACATCCAATTTTGAAAAACTGATAAAATAGAAGTGACATCATTACGAGATACAGTCAGAAAGGAAGACGTGATTAAAAATGTTTAGAATGAATGACTATATTATGTATGGGCTAACGGGAGTTTGTAAAGTGATTGGAATTGAAGAAGAAAAATTCTTAGATTATCCTCAGCAATCATTTTATGTATTATAGCCTGTTTTTTCACCTCAAATGACGATTAAGATTCCAGTTTTAAATACGATTAAAAATATTAGACCTATTCACTCTACGGATGAAGTTAAAGAGTTAATTCAGAAAATACCTGATTTAGAGTTATTATGGATTTTTGATGAACGTGAACGAAACAATCTATTTCGTCAGATGTTACGAAATGCAAATTGTGATGAGTGGATTATTGTTATTAAAACCATTTATTCCTATAAATATTTAGATAACTATAAAGGAAAAAGATTAAATAAAAATGATGATGAAATTTTTAAAATAGCTGAAAAATTACTAAATGAAGAGTTTGGATTTGTTTTAAATATAAATCCAGATGATGTTCCCACTTATATTGGAGAATGTATTATTTAGAGTTTTCTATGAGAACAATTTATTAAATCATGTGACGTATAATAACTTTTTTTCCCTAGTAATTACGAAAATAGGCATTTTTTATAGAGCCAATGGTATATAATAGATAAGAGGTGCAATTTACTTTAGAAAACTTTTCTTACATTCTATTTTTTTTAAAGTAATGAAATAGCCAACTAAATACAGTCAAGTTCGGTTTTAAGAATGTTAAAGCAATGATAAGTTGTGAGAAAGGTGACGTGATTAAAATGTTCAGAATTGATGACTATATTGTATATGGATTAACAGGGGTATGTAAGGTAAAAGGAATTAAGGAAGAATGTTTTCTAAATTATCCGGCACAGTCCTTTTATATTTTAAGTCCTATTTCTTCACCGGAAATGACAATTAAAGTTTCTGTTGCGCACGGTAATGAGACTATCAGAATGGTTCATTCAAAGGATGAAGTAAATCAATTAATTCAAGGAATTCCTGATTTAGAATTATTATGGATAAAAGATGATCGAGAACGAAACCAGAAATTCCGATGTATGGTGAAGCAAGGAAATTGTAGTGACTTAATCACGATTGTCAAGACAATTTACTCATATCGAACTTTAGAAGATTTTAAAGGAACACGATTAAATAAAAGTGATGATGAAGTTTTTGAAATAGCCGAAAAGTTATTGAATGAAGAATTAGGATTTATCTTGGATTTAAATCCTGAAGAGATTCCTAATTATATTGAACAATATATTGCTTAAAAGAAAAAGCCGTTGATTAGTCAATGGCTTTTTTGATGAGTTTGATCAGAAGATATCCGAGTAAGGCTCCTATTATATTAGAAAGTAAATCATCGATATCAGCAAATCGTCCTCCAAAATATTGTAGAGTTTCTATTAGTAAGGATGTGCATCCAGCTAATAGTAGGAGTTGAAGTAATGTAGGTTTTCTTAGTAATAGTGAAACTAATATTCCAAATGGAACATATAGGGCAACATTTAAGAAAACTTGTTTTAAAACGTAAGGTCCGTACTCAAAAACTTCACGTAGTGTATTGAGGATTGGGATTAGGTTAGGTGTGGCATGAAAACTGAAGAAATAAGAAAGTCTAATGTTAAAAAGTCCAGTTAGATTAGCGAGGGCAATCAAATAACAACAAAATGTAAATTCGATAAGGCATCTTTTGAAGGTAAAGTATTGTCGTTTTTTAGTGAACCATAGGCAAAGAACGACAAGTAAGTAGAGTAGTGTTCCAAGTAGGAGACAGGGGATGAATAATCCGATAAAGGTATAAAAGATAGTTAGCATGATGTTCTCCTATTCTGGTAGGGGGATTATCGTGTCATTGATTTGGATAGCTTCAATATTTTCAAGCTTTAATAAGGTTGGGTCAGAAAACTTTAATGTTGTTTCATCTTGAATGGTCATCGAAGTTCTTGAAGAAAGTGTTTTTCTAGCGCCATCTTTTAAAATTAAAGAAACTTGCCAATCTTCAGGTATTAATTCTCCTACGATATTTAACGTGATTCCAAGAGGAGAAATTTTTACTTCAGCCACTGTGGTGCTCCCTTGTTTAATATCTGTTTTTTGAGTAAACATCTCAGTTGTTGAGTCTAGTTTGAATTTCACATTCCAATTTCCTTCAGTATAAGTATCATTTGAAACAAAATCTCCGTGGAGATTGAAAGTGGAAAGTTCTTCTGGAGAGATTTCGAATATATATTCTGTCATGATACGCCCATATTCAGTTTCATTGTTTTCATTAACACCATAGCTAATGCTCCAACTTTTATTATTGACTCTACGATTAGATGAATCAGTGAAATAGAAATAACCATGATCATCGATGTTATCTTCTAGCCATCTTGTTTGGATATGAAGGCGATTATTGACATAACCAACATTTGTAATGGTTACGAAATCAAGACCTGGAATTTTAATGTCCATTTGATTAGGTTTTAACACTTGAATAGCTGTGTCATTCACTGTAATCAGACCACTACCACCTGAGGAATCATGCTCACCCAACGTGATAATTTCGGGAGTTGTGGATAACAGTTCATTCCAATCTAAAGGAACATCCATGTTATCATAGAATTTTTTATTGGTTAAGAATGATTGAATTCCAAAACGGATGCTTTTTCCGTTTAGGTGTTTTCCACCGTTACCTTGTAAGCGAAGGGTTGCTGTTTTTGTTTCCTTATTGTAATCAATGGTTTGTATATTTAAAATACTGACTCCATCAAGTGTGTAATTGTAAATGTCGAGTGTTTCGTCTAAGATATCTCCGTTTAAATCTTGTAGTGTGAGGTAGATAACGACTTGTTCCTCATCATTTAACGCGCCTAATACTTCGAGTCTGATGTCATTATCTTCGCTCACTAAATTAATCGGTTGAAGGGCATCAATCATTTCAGAGCTGATAAGATAGACGAGCTTTTGAAAAGTTGGAGTTGAGGCAGCAACAGGAAGTGCTAAAAATAGACAAAGACAAGTGGCTAATGTCATTTTTAGTCCTTTAGAAAAAGGTGATTTTTGAGTCAGTCTTTGGTGAACCTTTTCGTGTAAGTTGTCGACCTTTGGTGTATCAATCTGCTCAAGTAATTGTCTTAGTTGTTGTTCTTGGGTATTAAATTTCATTCATCATCACGCTCCCATTTGGTAAAGTTTCAATTAATTGTTCAGATAACTTTTTCCTTGCACGTTCATATCGTTTACGAAGCGTGGCAGCGGGCAGATTGTAAATAACTTCAAGCTCTTTGTAGTCACGCTCCTCGATAATGCGGTTGAAAATTAACGCGCGCTCCATTGTGGATAACTTTGCTAATGCCTCTTTAACTTCTTCACTCATGTGATGATCATTTTCTTGCTTTGGGAGAAAGAAGAGAAGCTTTCGCTTTCTAAGAATATCCATGCAGTGATGATAAGCAATACGATAAAGCCAAGCAGATAATGAACTACCGCTCCTAAATTGATGCCTTTTTTGATAAGCTTTAACAAATGTCATTTGTACGACATCTTCAGCTTCATGATAATCACACAAAATATTGTGACAATATCTCATGAGATTTTGGCCATATAGGGTGATTGCTTCATTTAACTCGATTTCTCCCCCATCTGAGAATGAAGCATTTAATTGTTCATGAGTCACCATTCATTCCCCTTTCGTCATACGTTAAATTTAAGTGTAGCATTAAATGAATAAATTTTCTTTACAATCTTATAACGCTCAAAAGGTGATTTTTGTGACACGAATTTTTAAAAAGTTGAAATAAAGGTAAATAAATGGTCCATAATAAATCAATTAAAAAATTTGAATTGAGGTAGGTGATTAAATTGGCTTATCAATATTGTTCGAAAAAACAACTTAGACTCATGGTAATTTCAACTGTCTTATTTTTTGTAGTAGGATTAAGTGTTGTGAATTACTTTAATCATAAAAAGGAAGAATTACATGCCTTTGTGATGGGAAATTTCTATGAAAAAATTGTCTGGGTTAACAATCCAGAAAATTTAACGGTTTTAGTCAATAAGAATTATCGCTTATCTGATGAGTATGAACCAGATGATTTAGTGTTACTAGAAGTTCCTCTTTATAATAGGGATAGCACTAATGAGTCTAATTACTTACGAAAATCTGCAGCGGATGCACTGAAGCAAATGTTTATTGTCGCCAAATCATATGGTTATAATTTAACAGCCCGCAGTGGATATCGTTCATATGTAACTCAAGTTGCCTTATATGATCGATATGTTTTTACAGATGGTGGAGAAGCAGCTGATACCTATAGTGCAAGAGCCGGTCATAGTGAACATCAAACGGGACTCGCAGTTGATATTACATCGGATTCTGTTAATGAAGAGTTAACGGTTGAGTTTGGTGAAACAGAAGAAGGGAAATGGGTAGCTGAGAATGCACATCGATTTGGTTTTATTATTAGATATCCAGAGGATAAAACGTTATTAACGGGTTATCAATATGAACCTTGGCATTTACGCTATGTCGGAATTGATGCTGCGACTGAAATTTATGAGAATGGCTGGATTTTAGAGGAATATATTTTAGAAAATAATTTACTAGATTTATTATAAAACGAAAAGCTGGATAAGTTTATCCAGCTTTTCGTTTTATAACAGATGAAATAGGATCTATATCATTTAATTTAAAAGTGTTTTCTGATTATAATTTGTAAACCTATATTTGATTTGTTATAATGTATTTAAGATATTTGAGGCAGAAGGTGTTATTTTATGAGTACAAAATATAAGCAAATAGTATCAGAACTTGAAGCGGATTTACTTTCGGGGAAGTATAATGAAGTGAAAAAATTACCTCGTGAAGAAGATTTAATTGAAAAATATCAGGTAAGTCGAACAACAATTAGAAAGGCCATTGCGATGCTTGTTAATAAAGGTTATGTTTACCAAGTGCAAGGTAGTGGTATTTTTATTAGAGAGGCTTCATTACAAGATTATGTGAGTTTAGAAAATTTAAAAGGACTTACGAGAGATTTTCCTGATAAAAAAATTGAAAGCAAATTAATAAATCTCATGGTCATTAATGCAGATGAAGATTTAGCTAAACAGATGAAGTGTGATGTTGGAACGGATATTTATTTCTTAGAACGATTAAGATATGTTAACGAGGAGCCATTTGCGGTTGAATATACTTATTTAAATAAAAATGTGATTCCTTATATGAGCGAAGAAATTGCTCATAGGTCTATTTATAGTTTTATTATCAATGATTTAAAATTGAGCATTGGATTTGCAGATAAGATTATTTATGCTGATAAGTTGGATAGTGAATCGGCACAGTTATTACAATTATCAGAAAATGATCCGACTTTAGTAATTGAAAATACAGTATTTTTAACGAATGGAACTGTATTTGAGGTATCTAAGGTCATTCATAATTATAAAAATACAAAATTATTAAAATTAGCTAATTTCTAATAGGGGTGTGTTTGAGAATGAAGTTTGTTGGAATTGATATCGGAGGAACAGGAATTAAAGCAGGAATCGTCAATGAATTTGGCGAAATTATAGTGAAAAGAGATTGTATGACAGATTCTGAGGCTGGTTTTGATAAGGTTATGCAAGATATTTTTAATCTTGTCATGAGTTTATTAGATGAATCTCATTTAACGATGCAAGAAATTGGATCGATTGGTGTTGGAATTCCTAGTTTTATCAATCAAAAGGGTGAAGTAACATGTGTTAACCTTGGATGGCACCAGGTTAATATTGTGGATAAGCTAAAAGAAATGTTCCCAACTGTTAATACTTATGTTGAAAATGATGCAACAGTAGCAGCTATTGCAGAAAGTCATTTTGGAAGTATGAAAGGACATCCTATCGCTGTTATGCTAACACTTGGAACTGGTGTTGGTGGAGGAATTATTATTAATGGAATTCCATTTACAGGAGCTCATGGAATGGCCTCAGAAATTGGGCATGTTGTGATTGGAGAAAATTATTTTAATTGTAATTGTGGAAATAACGGGTGCTTTGAAACTTTCTGTTCAGCGACAGCTATTATTAAATATGCCCAACATTTATTAGCGGAAAATAAGAATACCTCAATTTATGCTAAATGTGAGGGGAAACTAGAGACTATTACAGCAAAAATGGTATTTGATGCTTATCGAGAGGAAGATAAAATAGCTAAACAAATTATTCAACGATTTAAGTCATATTTAGCTATTGGGATTGCGGGTATAATCAATACCCTTGATCCTCACATTATTGCAATTGGTGGAGGAGTTTCTAAATCAAGCGATATTATTTTGGATGGCTTAGACACTGAAATTAGAAAACATATTTTATATAAAAATGAAAAATTTGCAGATATCGTAGTTGCAACGCTTGGAAATGATGCGGGAATTATCGGTGCAGCTTTTTTAGGTGAAAAACGCTAGTTAAACTAGCGTTTTTTTTTATTTTTTAGAAGTAGTTCACAACAAAATATAAATATAGTTATAAGCCTATTTGGGTAAACTAAAGATGAAACAGCTTTATTTTTATAAAAAAACCAAAAGAAAACACTTGCAAAACAAAATGAAAGTGCTATAATATAGACATAAAACAAATAGGTAGGTACAAATATTAATTATAGCCACCTATCAAGGAGAGGAAGATAAATATGAAAATTTTATTAGCATGTTCATCAGGAATGTCAACTAGTCTTTTAGTAAACAAGATGAAAGAAGCTGCGCAAGCACAAGGAATTGAAGCTGAAATTTGGGCAGTTGGACAAAGTGAAGTAGATGCTGAAATGCAAAAAGCAGATGTTTTATTATTTGGTCCTCAAATGCGTTTCTTAAAATCTAAATATGCGCCAAAAGGGCAAGAATTAAATATCCCGGTTGAAGTTATTGCTCCAGTAAGTTATGGACGTTGCGATGGAAAAGCAGTTTTAAAACAAGCAATGGATTTAATTAATAATAAATAATAAACACCATCTGAAATAACTTATAGGGGGAAAGACTATGAATCTTTTTGAAAAAATTGAACAACCCATTATGGTTATAGGTGAAAAATTAAATAACAATAAGGCATTAAAAATTTTACGTGATGCATTCATGTTAGCATTTCCTATGACTATTTTTGGTTCAATTATGTTAATCATTGCTAACTTCCCGTATTTAAATAAATTATTGGGAGATGCAGGATTAGCCGCTGTACAAAATGCGTTAATTCCAGCATCAACAGCGACAATGTCAATTGCAACAATCTTCATTTGTTTAGGTATTGGTTATTACTTTAGTAAAGAAGAAGACGTAGATCCGATTTTCGGTGCTGCAATTTCTTTAACAGCCTTCTTCTTATTAACACCATTTGATGCTCCAATTGGAGATACAGGTGAAATGTTAAATGGTGTATTCAATATTGATCGCCTTGGTGCGAAGGGAATGTTCGTTGGAATGTTCGGTTCATTCTTCGCTGCTTGGTTATATGCTAAAGTCGTTAAGAAAAACTGGATCATTAAAATGCCACCATCAGTACCGACAGCCGTTTCAAAATCATTTGCTGCTTTAATCCCTGCTGTTGTGACGTTATCTGTTTTCTTATTAATTCGTATTGGATTTACATTTACACCATGGGGAAATGTGCATGATTTCATTTATGAAATTATTCAAATACCTTTAACAAGTTTAGGTAAAGGATTGGCAGCGACTTTAATCGCAGTATTTGCCATTCAAGTTTTATGGTTCTTTGGATTACATGGACAAATTATTGTTAACTCAGTGATCGACCCAATTTGGAATACATTATCACTTGAAAACTTTAATGCATTCCAAGCGGGATTAGAGGTACCGAATGTTGTTACAAAACAATTCATGGAAACATTCACAGTTGGTTTAGGTGGAACAGGAATGACATTAATCGTATTAATTATGATTTTAGCATTCATGAAGAGCCGCCAGTTACGTGAAGTAGGTAAATTAGCATTACCAGCAGGAATCTTCAATGTTAATGAACCAACTATCTTTGGATTACCTATTGTATTAAATCCGATTATTGCAATTCCTTGGATTTTAGCGCCAATTATTGCAACATCAGTTGCTTACTTTGCAATGTCTAGTGGATTAGTTCCATCGACAACAGGTGTAGCTGTTCCTTGGACAACACCAGTATTTATCAGTGGAATGCTAGCAACAAACTCTTTACGTGGTGGATTATTACAAATCGTTCAAATGCTTATCGTGGGTGTCGTATGGTTCCCATTCTTAAAAGCGTTAGATAAACGTAATGTTATAGAAGAAAAAAGCTTTGAAACAGAAGAATAAAAAATAAAAATCAATTAAGTCCTTAGTCTAAGATTAAGGATTTAATTGATTTAATTAGATTAAAATTGATAAGGAAGAGGAGTATTATTATGACTTTAAAATATGAATTTCCAAAAGGATTTTGGTGGGGAACTGCGACATCAGGACCACAAAGTGAAGGTAGTGCAGATGTTGATGGAAAGAGTAAAACAATTTGGGATCATTGGTTTGAAATTCAACCAGAACGTTTCCATAATGGTGTAGGACCAGAACATACATCAACATTCTATTCAAACTATAAAGAAGATATCAAATTATTAAAAGAAACAGGACACAATTCATTTAGAACATCTATTCAATGGGCACGTTTAATTCCAAATGGTGTAGGTGAAGTTAATCCAAAAGCAGTAGAATTCTATAATAATGTGATTGATGCCTTATTAGAAGAAGGAATCATGCCAATTATGAACTTATTCCATTTTGATATGCCAATGTGCATGCAAGAAATTGGTGGATGGGAAAGCCGTGAAGTAGTTGATGCTTATGCAGCATTTGCGAAAAAATGTTTTGAGTTATTTGGAGACCGTGTTAAACATTGGACAACATTCAATGAACCAATCGTACCAGTAGAAGGTGGATATTTATATGATTTCCACTATCCAAATGTAATCGATGGAAAACGTGCTGCACAAGTTGGATTTAATACAATGTTAGCAAGTGCGAAAGCTATTGAAGCGTATAAAGCTTTAGGACAAGATGGAAAAATCGGAATCGTCTTAAACTTAACGCCATCTTATCCACGTTCAACTGAAAATGCTGAAGATGTAAAAGCAGCTCATATTGCTGATTTATTCTTTAATCGTAGCTTCTTAGATCCTTCAGTAAAAGGTGAATTCCCAAGTGACTTAGTTGAGTTATTAAAAGAAAATGATGTATTACCAACTTACGAAGCAAATGATTTAGAAATCATTAAAAATAATACCATTGATTTCTTAGGTGTTAACTATTATCAACCACGTCGTATTAAAGCAAAAGAAACAGAAGTTAATAAAGATGTATTCATGCCAGACTGGTTCTTTGATAACTATGAAATGCCAGGTCGTAAAATGAATCCATACCGTGGATGGGAAATTTACGAAAAAGGAATCTATGATATCTGTATCAATTTAAGAGATAATTATGGAAATATTGAATTCTATATTTCAGAAAATGGAATGGGTGTCGAAGGAGAAGAACAATATATTAATGCTGAAGGTGTTATTGAAGATGATTATCGTATCGAATTCATTAAAGATCATTTAGCATGGTTACATAAAGGCATTGAAGAAGGGGCTAACTGCCGTGGATACCATTTATGGACATTCATTGATTGCTGGTCTTGGACGAATTCTTACAAAAATCGCTATGGATTAATTGCATTAGATTTAGCAACACAAAAACGTACAATTAAGAAAAGTGGTCGTTGGTTTAAAGAATTATCAGAGCAAGGAGGATTCTAAATCTTGAAATCAATTGTTTGTTTTGATATCGGAGGAACCAATGTTAAATACGCCGTTTTAAGTATCGACAAACAAATTCTAGAAAAGAGTTACTTTAAAACAAATATTCATAATGGACAAGATGTTTTGAAGGAAATGTGCCGTGTCATTGAGGATTATAAAATGCGTTATGACATTATAGGTGTTACGATTAGTAGTCCTGGATTTGTAAATACAAAGTTAGGTGTGATCGAGTCAGGCAATATTATTGATGGATTCAATGGTCTAAACATAAAGAAATATTTTGAAGAAAAGTATAATCTTTTCGTAACAGTTGAAAATGATGCAAATTGTGCAACAATTGCGGAACATACACTCGGTAATGGAAAAGGATACGATAATATTGTTTGTTTAACAATTGGAACAGGTGTTGGCGGCGGAATTATTATTAATAATAAAATTTATAATGGAAATCGTTTTATGGCGGGAGAGTTTGGTTTCATGTTTATTCATGGAATCAAATCTTCAATGCCAGAAAATGATATCTTAAGTAACTATGCATCAACTCGAGCGTTAATTGAGAAAACAGTAAATGAGTTAGGTGAAGAAATTGATGGAGTTGAACTTTTCAAACGCGCAGCGCTTGGAAATGAAATATGCCAACATAACATTGATAAGTTTTATGATAGTTTAGCAATGGCGATTTATAATATTTGTTATATTCTAAATCCAGATAAAGTTTTAATTGGTGGTGCAATTTCTCAACAAGATGGATTGATTAAAGAAATTACGAAAAGGGTTAGCTCCTACACACCAAGTTTCTCATCAGATTTAACAGACTATGTGAAAATTGATCGATGTAAGTTTTTAAATGATGCTGGATTAATGGGAAGCTATTGCAATTTTATTACACAATATAAATTAGATTAGATAGGAGAAAGAGATATGAATGCAGAAGAAATTTTAGAAGTTTGTTTTCAAATTATTATGTATGCAGGGAATGCACGTAGCATGGCCATGGAATCTATTTCATTAGCTAAAGAAGCAAAATTTGAAGAAGCAAAAGAATTATTAGCGGAAGCTCGTGCTGAAGTGAATAAAGCTCATCGTTTCCAAACAAATTTAATTCAAGCTGAAGCAAATGGTTCAAAAAATGAAATTTCAGTTTTATTAATTCACTCACAAGACCATTTAATGAACGGAATGACAGTTTTAGATATGGCAGAAGAATTCATTAATTTATATGAATTAGTGAAAAAATAAGTTATAACTAAAGGGAGATAAAAATCTCCCTTTTGAAACTCTAATGGGAGCTAGGAGGATGAAGAAATGACAAAAATTATAAAATTAAATCCATTTTATAGCGAAAAAGTTTGGGGTTATG